>Ga0153955_100247_pt1 | contig 34351 bp, 47 predicted proteins | sample TSFL039MetaG_FD_104744 | JGI IMG/M metagenome (GOLD analysis project Ga0153955, IMG submission 104744) | Attine ant fungus gardens microbial communities from Florida, USA - TSFL039 MetaG | ecosystem: Host-associated > Fungi > Mycelium > Unclassified | place: USA: Florida, Wekiwa Springs...
CTCAGATCACTCCCAACCTCCCTATAGCCAGGCCACAGGCTTAAGTGGACTGACCAGGAAGTTTAGACCCTGGAGGTGGACTGTGGGCACTATACCTGAGTGCACACATAGACCAGACCTGACGATAGGTGGTGCTTAGTAGATTACTTGTAAACTTTTCACTTTATTAGCCTTGTACTGCTAGTTCATTGTGACTAGTACATGCAGAGGAACATCGTTGCGTTCTTAAGAAGACGATTAGAGTAAGGATCTTCCCTGAGAAGTGATAGTGTAACTATCACAAAAGGTCACTTACTGAGTTTGTGATTGAAGAGTTTTTTGGATTCTTAAGCAAGGTAGAATAAGCAACAAAAGATGTTGTTAAGTCTGAGGTCTAATCCTCAGACTATGCAGCCTTATATACAGGAAATGATGGTCTGTGCACCTGAACAGAGCATCACATGTTCTACTGCCTATTGTTCTACATATGGCAGTCCTTTTGTGTCTAAAATAGCGATAACTTAACCATAAAAGGGGCTGTCCTTGTTGTATTCAAGGATTAATGTGCATCTATGGGTAATAGATCAGTGTCATGCCAAACCTTGAGGTCCTTGTATCTCCACAGGATCTTATTGCCCTAAGGTCTATTTATAGTCGTCAGAAGTGTATTGAAGAGAGCTTCCACGTGCACGTGGAAGCAAACGTCCACGTTTGGCAGTTCCTGAGATATCTGCCAATCAGTGTCCAGCACTGATTAACTGATATCTCGATGAGTACTAATCGCTTTGACACGTTTTGGGCATCGTTGGAAAGGTCTTCATGAGGGCTTTCCGACGCATCTTAGACCGTGGGAATCGTGCAAGTATCCGTGGAGTTATGGCCAAATGAAGTTTGTGACACCTTGAATGTTTTCGAGAGAGCGATGGCGTACCTTTGTATGTCAGCCTGATTTTTTAGGTCAGATGTGTTGATATTTCTTATGCCTTTTATGATATCTCTAATAAATGCTTCCTCTTCTTTACTATCTTTCCTTATAGCCTGGAACGAGAAGTTGATATTTTCTTCTTTTATGCCTACTTCTATGATGAGGGGGATGTAATCTGAGGGTAAGCAAATGTCTGGGTTGAGAGTGTGTTTATTGAAGCCCGAATTATTCGGGTTCATAAACACAAGATCAAGAACAGAATTGGAGTCTTGTTGATTGTCTGTGAATCTAGTGGGGCCTGGGTTTACAGGCATAGCAAGTTCAAGGTCTAGGCTGTCAGCAATGGACATAAACTCTTCCGTATGAATGGAATAGTACTGGATGTTCGGGTCCCAGTCACTATCCCTGATGTTGAAGTCGCCTGTCATAACTATCGTGATTCCAAGATTTCTTGTGTTGTTTCGTAATACATGTAGGGCTGTTTGATAGCTGTCTGAGTACATGTTGATGATGAAATTGATGTCTTGTCCATTGTGAAAATCAATGACATTGATATTGCAATGATTTATGAGGTCTTTTCTAAGGGAGAACCTCATTTTTGAAAGTCATTTGTTGACATATATTGCAACTCTGGGATAGTTTTCAATGCCTCCATTGTTTTGTATGAATAGCGTCTAGTCTGGATGATTAGGGGTACCATAATATGGATTGCCTTCAGGGTTAGTATAGCTAGGGATTTGCCTGAGTAGAGACCGAGGTGGTTCTTGAATGAAAATGATATTGGAAACATTTTTTTGAGTTTCTAGAATTATGTCTGTGAGTGTTTTATTTTTTCTGACATTTTGAGAAAATATTTTTAGATTGTGCTTAATCATTTTCTTCCCCTGCCTACAGTTAGGTGAATTGAGTTGGCCCTGATTTCTCTGGCCTCTTGAGCTTTCTTTGTGTGCCATTCATGATTGAATCTGTGCTTCCAATATGGACACTTATTGTCATCAGCTAAGTGATCACCTTTGCAGTTTAAGCATTTGAATGTATGAGGGCACGGTTCCCCTTGTTTGGTCTCGAGTTGAGGGGGGTCCAGTTTGAAGTTTGCCTTGCAGCACCAGGCCATGTCTCTGTGATTTTTGATTTTATAGGGGCTGCCACATTTTTGACATTTGGACCCATAAGCTTTGCACGCAAAGGTGGCATGACCCCATTTCCAACAATTATGGCACTGAGATACTTCTGGATTCATATTCGTTTCTCTAATAGTGGCGATAAACCTGCCATAGTTAAAAGAGTGGTTGATTAGTATTTTCGCTTTTGAGCCACTTTGTGTGTCCCATATGTCTATCCAAATGATGGCCATGTCTGACTTGGGTAATGCTTTGATAACTCGTGGTTGAGCCGCCAATATGATATTTTCAAAGAGATCACTATTTTTTAGGTAATTAGTAATATCTTCTCTGGTTAATGCAAGACCACTTGGCTGTATGTAGAGAAGGCCTGTGATTTTTAGATATGATTTGGATTGGGGGAGTCTAGGAGCTAACACATCCTTTTGATTAATACCTTCAATGAATTTGACGTATCTCTCTATTATTGAGAGATCGCTTGCAGCCAGGACGTTATTGGTGATGATAATAACTCCTTGAGCTGAGGGTCTTATGAATTCCACTTGGATAGTGGATTTGATCCCCTTTAACTGGTTGTTGATGGAGCTAACATGGAAACCTGCATTGTTCATAATGATATCAGCTTGTTATGAAGAGATCGGAATGATGACCTGTTTTCTAGAAGGTCCTTTAGTAGTGATTTGTACTTTTCTTTTAACCAAAGGGGCCTTGCTAAGGGAGGCTTGGTGTATCTTGATGATTTTCCTGTTAGGGAGAGCGGGGAAGGTATCGTGTAGTTTGAAGATGTCAGCAGCCGGGGACGAGACTTGAGCATATGATTTATTTGTGGACTTGGCTTTTCTTCTTTGATCCAAGTGGTTCCTGATTTTGTCAACCTGTTTGCGAGGCAAGCGCTTCGGGATGGGTGGGGGGATATTTTCAACCATTTTCTTTTTGGGTCCTGGGTGGGGTGGAACCAATTCAGCAAATTGTGTCTTGATTTTTCATCCAATATTTATTTTGTCGGTTGTGTTGAGCTTGTCCCAACCAGCTTCATAAATGGCCAATATGAAGGTGAAAGCTGCTTCCCCAAACGTATCCAATTGATGGATTTTGTTGCCGTCCCAGTTAGTAATGCACCTTTGTTTAATAAATTCAGCAATGCATATCAAGGAGCAGGAGATATTACAAGTATTGTTTAGTAAGAACTTATTAGTGCCAAATAGAGATACTGGGCCAAAATAACTGTCCCAGAGGTTTGGGTCAGCCGGAACATTAGCTTCATAAGAAATAGCTGATAGAGGGACAGGCATGGTAGAAGTGTCACTTTGACATGAGGCATTAAGCGCCGCCTCGTTGTCATTTATATAGGCTTGAGAGTCGTTTGTATGGGCTGTAGGCTAGGTGGATGGTTCAATGTCCATTCTGTTACTAGCCGTTGCTACTCTTTCAGCGTAGTCAACTTCGGATGAGGGGGAGGAATCCATAGGTGAGTATGATAGGCTACAAGGTGAGTTAAAACTATTTCTTTGGAACGTACAGCCATGCTGTATATTAACAGCAGTATTTAGTGGTCTTTTGGGGTTAGGTTGATTTATGTACAGATTCTGGGAGTCTTCAAACATTTCATTCGCACTACTAAACTTGGGCGCTACCATAAGTTGATAGTGGTATGAGTTCAAGAAGTGATCTTTACAAAATACTTTATAGGACCTTATAGAGTCAAGACAATAGTTTTTAGTAATACAATAGAATTGTCATGAACTTATCAGGACCCATGGGACAATCCCGGATCCCCCTCAGAGGATATGAGGTTAAAGACAAGGAGAACTCGACAGAGTTCCCTCTATGAATTGCCTAGCTATTTATATAATTACAAGTGGCTATGCTAAGGCTATTCTAAGAGAGATCACGGTATCTATTAGCTATCATTTGTCAAGTCCTGAGTAATTCCCCACGTTAGACAGCTTCTGCCCACGTTGCACCTTTATGTTCTCCTACACATGGTGGCTGTCTGATGGGTGTGTGATCAAGCTCAGATCATCACTCAATCTTCCCATGCTTGTCTCTTTTATGATCGTGACGTTCCCACGTCATAGTCGTTGTGTTCGTTTAGTCATATAGTTGTTAATTAATTAGATTTAATAAAGAAAAAGATAAGTGTTAGAGCAAATCATAACAGAACCGCTCAATTCCTCTAAGTCATTATTTATTTTTATTTTTATTTTCTTTTCATTTAATTATGTCAGATCAGTAAACATGTACAAATAGTTGGACTTGTATAAGTAACACTGTCACAAACTTCATTCAGCCATAACTTCACAGATACTTACACGATTCCTGCAGTCTAAGATGCGTCTAAAAGCCCTCATGAAGGCCTTTCAAACAATGCCCAAAACATGTCAAAGCAATCAGTACTCACTGAGTTATCAGTTAATCAGTGCTGGACACTAATTGGCAGATATCCTGGGAACTGCCAAACACAGACATTCGCTTCTATATGCACATGGAAGCTCTCTTCAATATGTTTCTGATGACCATAAATATACTTTAGGGCAATAAGATCCTGTGGAGATACAAGGACCTCAAGATTTGGCATAACACTGATCTATTACCCATAGATGCACATTAATCCTTGAACACAAACAAGGACAGCCCCTTTTATGGTTAAGTTATTGCTATTCTGGACACAAAAGGACTGCCATATGTAGAACAATAGGCAGTAGAACATATGATGCTCTGTCCAGGTGCATAGACTATCAATTCCTATATATAAGGCTTCCTAGTCTGAGGATTAGACCTCAGACTTAATAACATCTTTTATTGCTCTAGAGCTGAAACTCAACTTGAGTGACTAAAAGCTTGTTTTTTTTGATAAAAACTCTATAAAACTTTCCTCAAGGGATACCTACTCTAAAGAAGGACTTGGGCATTCGCTTAGACTAGGAGCTGAACCGCTCGCTATGTGTTTTTGGAGTAAGTTGCCACCTGTACGGTCAGTTGAGAGCAAGCTTGCACGAGAGCAATATGAGATCTAGGTAGGACTGCTGTATCAACACCGAGCCAGTCTACTAGACTAGTACCTTGAACAGTAGTGTTATGGTGTGAGAGGAATGCACACCTTTGAGATCTGACTGGTGAGAGTACTCTCAAGCAGAAACTAAAAACATTTTTTTTATTCTAGTATTTAATAACAAGCTTTTATTATCTCGTCAGCCTTTCTCTTTTATATTTGATTATCTCCCCAGTGCCTACTTGATTGCACATGATTGTGGAACGACTTGGAGATTCTGATTCTCTGACTCAGTAGTACCTACTTTTGTAAGAACAGTAAAGCACATTTATATTTCTATCCGAAATCCTATTCCTCTCTATAAATCAATTCTATACACATTCCAAAATCTCTTTACACATCTCCATCAGTGTGACAACATCTGTCTTTCCTAATTCACAAACATCCATCTGCACTCTCTTTATATGTCCTTTGTAGAATATATTTACTTCTACTTCATATCATGAATCCCCTAATTCCTTCTAAGATAATATTTATTTTCCTTTTCTTTTTTGTTTATTTAATTATGTAATATAGTCAGATCAGTAAACAAGGACAAACAATCAGACATATATAAGTAGTGTACACAATCTAGTGAGAACTCTAACGAGTTCTCTTTGTCTACTCTGACATAAAGTGCAATCTGGGTTAGGGTTACACTACCTGAGCTTAAGATCATTACACTTCATGCATAATTGCACCCCCACTGTTTCTGGTGCCATCCACATTTCTTACTTGTAAAGGTTGATCCAATTTAATCAACCTATACCCTCTTTTCTGAGCTAAACTTTTGCTCATGAATATTCTCATTGCTCTACTGTCAAGCAATGCTTTTACTGTTCTTCCTTCATGTGTATCTATTCTTTTGATACCCACACTCATCCATACTTCTCTTAGAGGCTTCAATGTTCATCTCACTTCTCTCGCTTTCCCTTTCTTCTGCACTGCCTTCTGATTGACAGTTTCTGCCACTCTCCTCAGATCAGTGATTCCAGCCCATCCCTTCTGGGCCCTAGGCACTGTCTGTTCCAATTTTCCACCCCAATTCCACCACGGTGTTTTCTTTTTTATCTTACAAGATAGACAGAAAATCTCCCCTTTCTCACTTCTCTTTGTCTTCCAAATAACTGCATCTTTTCCTTCACATGCACTATATTTCACCCTCTCTGCTCTTTCCTCCTCAGCTTCTCTATTCCTCCAATCCCATACCTCTTTACATCCTCTATACCACATATTGCACTGCTGCTCCTTTTCCAGGAAACTCTGCCCTTTGTTCTCCTGAGTCTTTGTGCCTTTGTACTCGCATTCCTTACACTCCACAAATGTCACCACTTCTCTGGGTGTTGTCCACCCTTCCATACACATTGCTGCTCCCCTTAGAGGCAGCCCCCTCACTCTACAGTGCTCCTTTACTTTCTTCCACACCTCACACGGTGGTACTACTTTCTTTCTCTTTTTTTCTTTCCTCTGGGAACACTCCCACTTCTTGTGCCCTTCCTTCCCACACTTGAAACACCATGGTCTTTCTTCTACGACCTCTTGTCTCCTCACCTCTCTCACTCCATACAGCATCACTCAACTTCCCAATATCCCAAACCTATTCCCTTCTGCTGTTTTCTTCTTCTGTTCTCCTTTACTCCTATAGTTCCAGGCGAGGTGCCCAAACTTCCCACATTGTCTACATAATTTTCCCTCTCTTCCTTCTAATTCTGTCCTTAATTTGGCAAGGGCTCACCTTTGGTTAAGTATGTCACTCATGAGTTAGTTATACACTTCTAAGGACATAGTTTATTGCTCTTAGAAGGGCAGATTGTTGTATAAAGAAAAAAAGTTGTATATTCCTTGAGAGACTCATTGTATTCTTTTCTTGTCTCACTTGTACATCTGCTGGAGTACAAGATCTTCACCCAGCTAGGTGCCTACTACCGTACTGACTACTGCTCTAATACTAGGGTAGACTATCACTTCATGGAGAAAATCCCTACTTTAAGTAGCCTCCTAAAGAGCAACTACTATTCTTCTGCATAAACTGATCACAATGGACTAGTAACACAAAGTTGATATGACAAAGAAGATACAAGTATACTATGAAGCCCACTCAATTATAAGGTCTGGTCTGGGCTAGTACCTTAGTTTGATCCTAACCATCCACCTCTGGGGTCTAAACTTCCCAATCAGTCTATTTAAGCCTGTGGCCCAGCTATGAGGAGATTGGAAGTGATCTGAATTGATCACACACTGAGGGAGCGATAAGATTAAGTTTGACAAGGATTGAGGCAATCAGTGTCTGGTAGTGGAAACGAGTTCTAGTGTAAGGACTTTGGTCACAGCAGTGTAACCTTAACCTCAATCCTACTCTTTATTGGAGTTTGACAAAGAGAACTCGTTAGAGTTCTTGCTGGATTATGTGTGCTTATCACAAATAGTCACTTACTGAGTTTGTGATTGAAGAGTTCTTTGATTCTCAAGTAAGGTAGAATAAGCAACAAAAGATGTTGTTAAGTCTGAGGTCTAATCCTCAGACTAGGAAGCCTTATATATAGGAATTGATAGTCTATACACCTGGACAGAGCATCACATGTTCTACTGCCTATTGTTCTACATATGGCAGTTCTTTTGTGTCCAGAATAGCAATAACTTAACCATAAAAGGGGCTGTTCTTGTTTGTGTTCAAGGATTAATGTGCATCTATGGGTAATAGATCAGTGTTATGCCAAATCTTGAGGTCCTTGTATCTCCGCAGGATCTTATTGCCCTAAAGTATATTTATGGTCATCAGAAACGTATTGAAAAGAGCTTCCATGTGCATGTAGAAGTGAATGTCTGTGTTTGGCAGTTCCTAGGATATCTACCAATTAGTGTCCAGCACTGATTAACTGATATCTCAGTGAGTACTGATTGCTTTGACATGTTTTGGGCATTGTTTGAAAGGTCTTCATGAGGGCTTTTAAACGCATCTTAGACTGCAGGAATCGTGCAAGTATCTGTGGAGTTATTGGCTGAATGAAGTTTGTGATACCTTGTCATAGAGTAACTGCGCCATATCTTTCGAAGAGAACCGATTGTTAATAGGAATGAAGTGAGCCCTTTTGGTGAGCCTGTCAACAATAACACAGATAGCATTGTAATTGTTTGACTCTGGCAATTGAGTGATTAAGTCCATTGAGATTATTTCCCAAGGCCCGTTAGATATCTTGTTAGGCACAAGTGGTCCAAAAGGTTGCTGTGGGCAATTTTTCATCCACTGACACAAATCACAACCTGTAATGTATTTCTTGACAAATGTAGTCATCCCAGGCCACCAGTAATTTTTGGAGACCAACTCATAGGTTTTAAAGCATGTACCCAGAAGTAGAATGGGAAAGGCGGATGGATTGAGTAGAAGATTGGATTGGGAAATGGGAGTAGAAAGAGATAATGAGGAACAGACATTGGTAAAGAGGGAATGGCTAGAGGCTCGAGCAGCAGAAGTGTATGAAGTAGTAATAGACGGAGTAGATATTCTGGATAGAATAAGGAGAAGTGAAGCAAGAGATGATGAAGTTGTTAAGGCAGTGGAAGAGATGAAACGAGCGGGAGTCAAAGTTTTGAGAGATGAAGAGTGGCGAGAACACAAGGGATTAATGTTGAAAGAAGGAAAGGTATACGTGCCAAAGGATAAAAAGTTGAGAGCAGAGGTAATCAGGCTACACCATGACATGCCTGTAGGGGGATATGGAGGACAGTGGAAGATGACAGAATTGGTGGCCAGGAGTGAGCCGAGAAGTAAAGCAATATGTGGAGGACTGTGATGCGTGCCAACGTAATAAAAATCGGACACAAGCACCTGCTAGCAAACTAATGCTGAATTCTATTCCAGAGAAGCCATAGAGTCATATATCAGCAGACTTCATCACCAAGCTGCCTTTGGCTCAGGGATATGACTCAATCTTAGTAGTTGTTGATAGATTAACAAAAAAGGCACATTTTATTCCAACTACAGAGAAAACAACAGCAGGAGGACTGGCACAATTGTTCAGGGATAATATCTGGAAGTTACATGGCTTGCCAGAAAGTATTATTTCAGATAGAGGGCCACAGTTTGCAGCAGGAGTGATGAGGAAGCTGAACGCGATGTTGGAAATCGATAGCAAATTGTCGACGGCATTCCACCCACAAACAGATGGACAGATGGAAAGAATGAATCAGGAATTGGAACAGTACCTGAGGATGTTCATCGACCATCAACAAGAGCAGTGGCCGGAATGGTTGGGAACAGCAGAATTCGCTTATAACAACAAAGTACAGACAAGCACAAAAGTGTCACTGTTTAAAGCAAATAGTGGACAAGACCCAAGGATGGGATTTGAGTTGAGGAAAAAGGGAAAGTTCAAGGAAGCAAATAAATTCATGGAAAGAATGCAGGAAATACAAGGGGAGGCAAAGGTAGCACTCAGTAAAGCACAAGAGGACATAAAGAAGTATATGGATAGGCATAGGGGGGAAGTGGAGGAATATAAAGTAGGAGATCTAGTGCTGCTCAGCACAAAGGATCTCAAATACCAGATGGTGGGCAGGAGAACGGAAAAACTTACAGAGAGATTCGTCGGACCTTATAAGGTCAAGTCAATAGTTTCGACAAACGCCATAGAATTAGAACTACCTAGTACAGTAAAGATTTATTTGGTAGTTAATGTAAGTAGAGTACGAAGATACACCAGTCAGGTGGAAGGACAGAAGAGAGAAAGACCACAACCTGTGGTAATCGAAGGTGAAGAGGAGTGGGAGGTAGAAAAGATAATGAATAAAAGACAGGTACGAGAGAGACATAAGTACCTGGTACGATAGAAGGGGTGTACAGCAGAGGAAGACACTTGGGAAAATAGGGAAAATCTTAAAAATGCAAGTGATCTTGTAGAAGAGTTTGAGAAGGAATATAGAAGGAAAAAAGAAGAAGAAATAAGACGGCAAGAAAAAGAGGAAGAGAAGAATGTGTTCAACAGAGAATTGCCAGAGAAGTACACGGCAAAATTATTATATGGGTGGGGAGAGAAGAAATACAAGCAGGAGTATTGGAAAAGGTTAGAAGAAAATTGGCAGCAATGGAAAAAGAATCCATTCGCTAAAGTAAGCCATAATCTGTTCTTACGGATAAAACAACAAGAAGATGATGAAATGGGGAACATAGGAGACTGGGACAGTGAGTTGTAAAATCCTCAAGGACGAGGAAGCTTGAGAGAAGGGTGGTGTAAAAAAACGGCAGGCAAGCTAGAGCATCTACGGTGGCGGATTATTTTATTTCTTTTTTATTTCCCTTTATCATGTAATAGTTTAAAGTGCGCAGGACACTATGACTCAAAAGGAATCTGCGGGATAATTTGAGTAGACAAATACCAGTAAATACCGATTTGCGTATAAGTAGCTAAACCAATTAGCAAGGACTCTAACGAGTTCTCTTTGTCAACTCTGATAAAGATTGTGCACTTAAGTTAACCCTAACTTGAGTTCACTACATCCATCTTCTATCCTATATTGTTCAAACTCAACAATTTTTATAGTATTAGAGTCATGGAGAATACCTGGATGAAATAAGATCAATTATAATACTGTTATCCTTATTCTAAAGACAGATTAGACTTGTATGAGGTCCAATATATTATTAGTCTGCCATAAACTATTGCCCAGCTTAACAATGTGTCACAAGTTAGATATAAATACACAATGTTACTGTTGAAATATCAAGCCAACATTTAAACCAACCTGCAAATCTATTTTTACAACAATTGCCACCTCACAGAATGGGCAGGTGTGAAATCATGTCAGTGTCAGTGGTAGAGGTTAGGTAGAGTAGAAGTTCCCCCAGGAGCTACCATGACCTCAAAAGGGGGAATGATGGTAATTGTGCACATCTTTCCAAATCACTTGTTGTATGGTATAAGAATATATTAGTCATACTCAACATTCAACACCTTCTATTCCTTCAAAAAAAAACCAATCAAATGTAACCAACAGCTACCTGCACACACACAGTCCCCAAAAGAAATTGGCAGATAATCCATTGTTCAAATCCTCAACTCTCTAAACCCTCTAACATCCACTCTTCCTGTCCCATTCTTCCTCCACTCTGCCTCATTGTCATGATGGGTATTATTATTATGAAGATGATTCCTGTTTTTAGGTAAACCTAAGCGTTTTCTTTGTCTCCTGGTTAATCTAGGGGGAGGAATAGATGGAAGATCGTCATGGCTTGCAGTGGTGGTGGTGGTCGTCGTCGTCGTCGTCGTCGTCGTTTCGTCTAAGGAAGAAAGAGAAGAAAAACTATCTGATTCATAATCGACAGGTGCTGCATTATCATCTCTTCTCAACCTGGATGATCTAGGATTCGAAAGATCACCCAACTCACTCTGCTCAAAAGTCCTTTTCGGACTTGCATTCGAGGAGAGGGTCTCAACAGAGGAAGAAGAAGAACAGGAGGAGGAAGAGGGATGCCGAGTGGAAACGGAAGATGGGGGCGGTAAACGGAATGTAAGCCCGGTTTTCTGGGATGATGACGAAGCATTATTGAGTTTGAGTTTGATTTTGAGATTCTGGGGTCTTCCACGGTGGTGGGGTTTAGGGGTTGGAGGAGATGGTGGGGATGGATCGGATGGAGGGGGACGTTCTTTGACATTGGGTCGACCGACATGGGGACCCTTGAGGTTTCGTATGGAGGAAAAATGCTCCCAGTCGTGGTAACTAGGAAGGGGTGAATGGGAGGGAAGCGGGGAGAGGGGAGGAAGGAGAACATACGCAACATAGATGGTGTCGTCGGGATGGAGATGGGAGAGGGGGCTGTCTGGCAGAGGGGAAAGTGAAAAGGTGTGCCATTCGATGACGTAGACGAGACCTGGCTGGATGACCTTGACGTTGCATCTGGTCATGTGAGCGAATGCGGAGAGCTCCATGTGACCGCCATAGGTAGCTGAGGGTGGGGATGAGGTGGGATGGAATGAGAGAGCTGGCGAGTAAATTACCGTTTTGTCGCATGGAGCCAAGATGGGCATCAATGCCGCGTTCATGGTCAACAAAGGGCTCATAGACAGACTTGTGACGGTGGATCCAGTCACAGATGAGATGGCGCAGCTGGGCATGGTGCGTGTCCGAGCCGTAGAGCTGGTCAGAGAGGGCGCGGAAGAGACAGTTGCCGTCGCCGAGGGTAGGGGCAGCATAGAGGCCGAGCAGGCGGAGCTGGTCGTCGAGCTTTTGTGCGTTGTGGAGGGGGTCGCTGAGGGAGAGGAGCTGGGGACGTGAGCAGGGCAGCGGACGAGGAATGCAGACATACTTTTCCGCGGGAGGACCGGGTGGTGCGTGTGGAGGGACCCATGGTTAGGTAAGCATGATCTTGGGTGATCTGATCTTGATTTCATGTCGAAATGATCTTCATGCCATCATGCCATGTCCATCAAGCCACCTTGTTCGCCATCTCGATCTCCTCCTCGCTGTCCTCCGTCTGCTCAGCCCTGAAACCCTCTTCTCGCTTCGCCTCGTCAGCCGCACCTTCTATCTGGCATCCATGTTCCTTCTCCGCCACACCTTCCTCCCCCACTACCGCGCCCGTGTCCTCTACTCCTCACACCCTCTCCCGCCAGACGATCTCCCTCCCTACGCTCCTCTTCCTCCTCCTCTCTCCCTCGCTGCTGTCCACAGCGAAACCACCGTCCTCGACCGCTTCATTGCTCTCACCCTCCACCACTCCCTCCTCGCTGCCCATTCTCTCCTCCACACTCACCGCCCCGACAGCTTCCGTGACCTCTTCGTCTACCACCAGCCCAAGGCCAGGCTCGAGGATCTCGTCAGATCCTATGCCCTCCAACACCGTCTCTCCATCCCCTTTGTCATCTCCTTGTCTCCCCGTGCTATTTCCCTCGTCTCTGCATCAGGCAATCACCGACGCACTCTTGCCCATGTTCCTCGACTACCCTCCTTGGAGCAATCTGCACAGTCGCTTGTCAATGCCTTGTTGACACAGTAATCCTAAGAACCTGTCCCAGCTCCCAATCACACCTGGTAGGGTCAGAGGAAATGACACCACTACAGACAGGAAATAGTATAATTTTATTGTGCTCTGGTTCTGGTAAGGATATAGTTGATCATCCGTAGCAACATTACATAGCTACACTGCCATCTCATAAGCCAGCACTGGTCATGGATCCATTCACAAGCTTCGACACAGTCGGCGGCAAAGGCTTTTCCCTGTTTGATACCCCACCAAGCGTACTTCGAGTCTCCACCCTCTCTCTCATTCTCCTCCTCCTCGCATCCTTCCTCATCTGTTTCTCTTCCTTCTGCCTCCTCTCATCAGCTACCCAAGCCGCAACTCCCTTGACCGCTTTCTCAGGCAGCATCTTGCACGACAACAAATACCCTTGAAGGTCAGCTGTCGAGAATTCATGTTCCGGAACACAAGCAACAAATTCTTTCTTCAGTTTTTCAAGTACGTCCACCACCACTTCCTCTCCTTTTTCAGATCCGACAAGTGACTCCGGGATCGTATGTTGAACGGGATAGAACCGGTCGAAAAGCGCAGCAGCTTGTTCACTTGTCGCCAGTTTGTATTCCACTTTTCGATCAATGCGTCCCGGGCGAAGGAGCGCCGCATCCAAATGATCAACAAAATTGGTCTCAAAACAAAAATCAAAGTGTCAACGACAATCAACGAACACAGAAATCAACTCACAGTGGCAAAGAAGATTTTGCCCTCTTCACTACCCACACCATCGAGAATGTTCAATAACCCAGATAACGTGACAGCAGATCGTCGCTGACGTCGTCCAATAAGATGTCTCGTGACCATTCTGTCTTGCAATGAAAAGCTTGTACCCAGTCCTTCTTCTTCATCTTCTTCATCTTCACGTACGAATGCACAGTCAATATCCTCAATTAGAAGAATGGACCCTTTGGGGACAGAAGATACAGCTTGCTCAAGGAATGTATCATCCACGCTTTCAAGTGATCAGGATAAATGTTACCAGATAAATCGATGACTCTCACAAATGAGCTGCCAGAGAGATGGAATAGACTTCCATTCTCAATTCACCAGCGATAGCATGAATAGTCGAGCCTTGAAAAAAAAAAAAAAAGAGATGCTCTCTCATGAAAAGGGGAGAGGGATGACAAGAAATTGGACGACTCACTTTTCCCAGTTCCAGGAGGACCATAAAGAAGGTATCCACGTCGATGGGGGATACCAGCGCTCATGTACCAATTTTCCATTTCCAAGAATTCCTTAATGTCCGCAATCAATTCATTCAACGTCGTACCCGGGAGGATGATCGAGTTTAATGACCGGCGCTGTTTTTGTTTGACATTGCTCCAGCAGAATTTAGGACCATAGTTATGCTATCATTTCTTTTTTAGAAAAAAATATTGATCTGAGTGGACAAGAAGACACTGACCGCGCTGACAGTGTGTACAATAACATGAGGCCTACTAGCCTCAAAGTACCGTTTCCTAGCCGCCTCAACGAGCTTTGAAAGAACGGACATATCAAGGGTGTAAATCCTATCTCAATCAAACAAACGCGTCCCGGTCAACACATTAGAACCAACAAATAGACCCATTCATTCACCCACGTCAAAAAAATCGAAGCGCCACCAAGACCGCCAAGACCACCACCAAGACCACCAGCACCAGGACTGAGGGGTGACATGATAGACGTCTGAGATTTTGTTCGCCTGATTTCAATCCAATAACGATTCCAACGAAACAGTTGCGGGAGGTCGTAGGTAGGAACGTATTCAGCGTTCTCAATCACGTGTGAGTCATTCACAGTGGAGGTGCTGTTGATACCCCAACGACGTTGAGAGGATTTGGCAATGATGCGGAAATCGCGGGAGCGGCGCCAAATTTTCTCTTGCGTCTTTAATCAAAAGCCAGAGTCAGTATTAATTGTGTGCGTAGAGAATCAACGCAAGTTCCAACCCCCACCCCCCAGAACGCACAATGAAATTGATGATCCAGTCGTATGCAGGATCACCTTCACTGAATTCAGCTGTAATCGAATATTCTATCAAGGAGGAGTCCGTCGTGGTTTGCACACATACACACGTATGCGCACACGTACGTACACGTTAGTTCAAACTCATTACAAAAGGTGTTGGAATGGGTGACATACGAAGTCTGAACCGCTCAAAAACCCATTTCACAAATCGCCTGCCCAACTCGAATAACATCCCCAGCACGATCAATCTCACACTATCTCTTCCACCACCACCACCACCACCAGTAGCAGCAGCAGTATCCCTTCCTGTAGAGAAAAACATGGAAGCAAACATCGAAAGACCGAAAATCCGAGTCATCGCTGACCAAAGGCCATCACCACCACCACCACCAAAACCTGAGGATGCATCGAATGTAGGGTTCATTTATGATTTTTCTCTCTCTCTTTCGCGATTGTTTGATTGTAGATGCGCCAGATGAAGCGGCTTTCTAATGTGCGTGTGTGTATATGTGCGAGGGACAGGAAACTTATGCCAAAAGCAGAGATGGACACAAGGCACGTGCTTCTTGAGTGTTGTCGAGCTCAACGCGAATCTGTATCAACGCGCGTCAAGCATTGACTCTCCCAATTAATGTCTTTTTCCCTTTCTCTCAAACACACATACTCACTCACACACACACCCTAGCTGGAAAGAGAAATTGGGGGGAGGAGAAATAATGAAGGAGGGTACACACGCTGACACAAGCACAGCCTAATCGTTTTGATTGTTTTGATTACGATCAATCAGAGATCCGCAAATGGCAAACTCTTCCCCTCATGATGGTTCGCTATTTGCAGAATCCTTAGCTGTAGCTTATCAAAATAACAAATCTTGTTCTGGATAAAATGATCTGAATGTGTTGTACCATTTTATCAAACATTACTGTAAAAAAAATGAATCTCACAGTATAACATGTTGGTAATAAGACATGAGAAAAGGTAACTTGGCTACTTGATAGTGAACAGAACATTCAACAAGGTAGTTCTTCTTTGAATTGAACTGATCAGTGATAACTTCATTCCAGCAAATGCAAACCCAGGTGCGACAACCGATGGTATATCTCAAACCTAAATTAATTCACAATTCTGTCATTCTGACCATATCTGGTGTATTCCTAATCCAGTCGCCAGTTCCAAAAACACCACACAGACAAAAATTTCGTACCCAAAAACATTTTTTGAAAAGAAAAATCATCTTTACATCAACAGTATCTGTCCTTGTGCTCCAGCCAAAATTTAGTTTCAGCTGTAGTCCAGGGACAGATGTTGCCAATGCAAGAAGACTTTTCAGATCCTCATGATCAGGTACGATCATTTGTCTGCATGGTGTTCAGAGATTGGACACAGAATACATGCTCAAGTTCGATGGTAGGAAAGAGGAGGAGTCTGCTCAAGTTGAAAATCAACGAGTTGGATGGAATGGAGTCGCTTGAGGTCTCGCGCGTCGTTGGAGTGAGTATCTGTAAATTAGGCCCGAAGAATTCGATGCCCCAGGTTTTTGAGGTTGATGTCACGTTTTTCATGCATCCACAACTGCTAATTTGGGTAGCTACCTGTCCAACATCGTTCCCCAGAGATCACAAGTAGGTTTACTCATTAGATATCATGTATGATTTTAAAGAAGAAACATACCAGCAAGCCCTTCTTTTAACTTGACTTGTATTCATGGAGGAGATGGTTCTTGACGTCAACTCATCCCCTTACGCGATCTTGTAAGGCGACCAATTAACGTGAAGATACCAGACCTTCTTGAAAGTGGCAAGAGGGATCTCCATTCAAGAGCGGGTACATTAACCAAAGGCAGTGTGGTTCCAGGTGGTAGGCGGAGAATACAGAGGCTTGCCAGAACAAGAGGAAAGGGCGTGTCCACCCAAGGGTTCTCTCTTTAAAAGGCAGGATTATGAACAAATAGAACGCCATCTTAAATCAGAAACCAATGTCGGAACTCAGCCGGAAAAGGAATTCATTGTTAAAAAGACGTGCACAAATACAACCTGGAATTTTCATTTAACTCAAAACGGGAACCCTACTTCAATGGAATGGTCCATTCCTTTTTCTACTTGAAAATTGATAAGATCAACCAAGTTCCTCTTTCATGCAGAAGCATTGTTGATAATCCCCAGGTTTATAAATAGATCCGGCCTTCCTTTCTAGAAGTCAAGCCGGAAAAAAATGTCAGCCGAGCGAACGCATGGCAAGGAAGCCACTATTCTCGTGAGTCGCTTCAAAAAGGCCCGGATTTGTCATTATGATTTACTCTTTTGTTCTCAGCCGAATTTGGCCCAAGTCCTGACTGAGTTTTTCGTTCGCGCGTCGAGGGCACTGGCTTGAAATGTTCGTCCATCTCGAGGAGTGTTTTAGATCACATAGAATAATGCTTGCATGTTAAGGTATCTGTAGATTCATCATGTCCTGATCGTTCTACTGGACCTGTGGCTGGCAGTGACCAACTATGCTCGACAGCAAGGTCTGTGACCCATAAAGACTCCATCATCGGCGAGCATCAGTTCTATGTCAAGGCAGACACATGGAACTTCCACCCATGGTCTTACAAATCTTGGAAGTGTCAAATATAGATTTCAATTGTACTAGATGACTACTGAAGTACATCAATATACATGATTTGTGGACGCATTACAAGCATGACATTGGCATTGAAAACCTAGACGTCCCGAATTTTTTGGCCTAGCTGGCGGACAATCATCCTGACGATGTTTGATTTGCAAATTGTCCATCATTCTGAAGAAATCCACGGCATCCAAACCAGTCCAAGAGCGAAACAATGCGACGACAAAGGATCTTGCCTGAGGTGATAGGAAACCTTCTTGCGTCATCTCGGTCCCCGCCTGCATAACTGTTATTTTACGTAGCATTAGTTCTAAGATGACATCATCCTCAGAGCAGCCACAGTCAAGCTTCCCAGATTCCCTTGGAGACTTAAGGTAGACCGGCCCTCCATGTGAATCTGGGACTCCTTCAATATCAGGACTTTTGATAATGTCGATATGGTAGGGACATCCAGTCCAGCCGCCACGACCTGTAAGTATGTGAAGTGCTACATCTCGGCTGTGGAACACTGCTCTGCCGAGAACACCTGCTTCAGTACGAATTAAAAACCTAGTAAATGGTTGCATCGGCTTTTTGAACAAGCAGTATTCATCAAACTCATTAGCCATACAATCTATATCACGAATGAGTTAAAATGAATGAAGACAAAAAGAGGCATACCAGCAAGCTCTCGTTGAACTTCCCTTGCACACATAGTGGGCCTGGCAGGTTCCGAACTCGACCTCCTATCAAGGGATGGGTAGATGTCAAGATAATTAACCTCCTTCAAACGTTTCAAAGAGGCAAAAAGATCTCCATTCAACAGTGAGGCCATCGGCTGAGGGACGTTCACTGGCGGCGGCGCCAGAGCGGTCCTACTCTGAACATTTGAAGGATGATGCAAAATATACTGGTCCATCCTAGGCACTGCAGTCTGGGACCAAGGTCGATGAAAAGCCTCATTCACATTGCCTTCTGTATCCTTTCTTATATTATCTCCTTCGCGCCTAGAAGTCCCATGGGTGCGCTGTGAGCTCACGACCGATTGCCTCAACAGCTCAACATTTTGACAATAACAGCTAGCACCAGATGGTCTATCCACTGACCGCATATCTCGTCTCGCTCCAGGAGGCGCTGCTGATCTCCTAGCATAGGGTCGATGACTGGGTAGAGTCAAATGGGACACTGGAAAACGAGGACCAGGAGGCAAAAAGATTTGATGGCTTTGATTGGAGTATTCAATGGTAGGAACTATCGGTCTTTGAAGGCCGTGTTCGGGGAGAGGTGGATAATTCCATGAATAACTAGAGACAATTTGTCGATTTGGATTGTTTTGCCTTTGATTTCTTGTTTTTCCAAACCTATGTGACGGAATCAAGAGGGAATACTGGCAGTCATATCTTCTGTGCTGAAGATCACTGTCGTCTACTGCATTGGAGGGATAGGCTGCACGATGAACTACTTTCCTCGTGTGCTGTGGAGTCATTGTTCAAAATAATGAACCTGACAGGAGCAAGAATCAGAGCTGTCAGAGCAGCAGAGCAAGACTGCAAGAAGTCCGGAGAAGGTGGGGGATCTGAAGATGGAAAATAAAGTGGGTGAGACCAATTTAAACGTCCATATCTTATCATCTTACCCACGCGGATTGCTGATTATATGGATAAATGTTTGAGAGGGGTAACAGTTTCATTTCTCCTGGATGGTGATTCGTTGTGTCTTTGGTTTTTTTCTTCTCTAAATCTCTTTTTTACCTTTACTCAAAGTCGTATGACAAGCCCATGCTCAGTGAATGTCAACTAGGATACGTTTGCTGGTAAATTTGCTCCCAGTATGAATATTACTGACAAAACTAGTGTGATGTTGACCTAAGACATGCACTAGACCATGTGTAACCTTGGAGCCCCAACTGAACTACAGCTATGTTAATTTTGGGTCAGAAATTCCAACTTCCAATATGCCACATCGGCACTATCATTACTCGCTCTGTGTGACAGTGATGCCAAGTTATTATTAGATCACTTCAGTGATCGGAAATCTGTCCTAGTTTGTGCAGCAATGAATGACTTCTCCAGGCAATCTGGGAAAGTCCAAGGATAAAGATTCCCCCAGAATAGTCCATGTTGAAATCCTAGGCATGAATTTCATTGTTGAGGGTCACCCTGGGTTCCTAGGTCTCCTACGTCTGCAATCTCATACACCATTCACACCGGTCCAATTTGAAGTTCGGGATATTTTCTCCGATCCCATCGTGGTCTCAATACCCGAGCTGGAAATGCGTAAGTCCATAGGCGGCACTTGGATAGCTAATATCCGGAGGTGTTTCCAGGACACTAGTTCAGTTACGGGTAGATTTCTGCTGGTAACTGGACCGATAACACAATGCCAAAGACACTGGGATTTCCTTTGAGCTGGGATTTCCTTTGAGCTGGGGTCTGTAGATAGGTATTGGGCTGTGCCGGGGGTCTGTCTATGGACATAGTTCGCCGTGTCTTGGCGATGATGCCTGCTGCGGTTAATAAATGCAGATCATCTCTCTCTCCATACCACGTAGCTATGATGACCCGGATTCAGGTTTCCCTGGCTTGGATCTCATGTAGGGCTTTGTCTCATGTCTATTCCATGCCAAATTATGATTGCGCTCAAGAATGGCTGACTGGGCTAAAAGCACAGCTATGAATGATCCAATTCTTTTCATTCTTTTCATAGAAACCTCGTGAGGGTCGGTAAAAGCAGCCCACTGACCTATTCATCTTGCCACTGAGTCAGAAGATTGAAGATAACGGTAGCCCTCATCGGTTCCACCTTCAATCAGTTATCGTGGTAGGTTCCACCATGAGGTATCCACTCGAATGCAATGGAAGTATCCATTGCCGCGTAAGTATTATTCAGTTCTTCCCGACACCACTGTCAGTCTGTATTTAATGTCGAGAAATTTCCGATCAAACGTTATCTTTCAGGAGCTAAAAGCTTTCCGGATATCCTTGAGAGGGAATTTCCCGGGAAATGGATACATATTTCCTGCGATGAACAACCAACTTCATACACTTATCTTACCCACCTGTCTCCTTCGCCCTATTCTCATCTTTTGAAAAGCCTGATACTACCACTTCATTGACTCTGAGTCTCATTCAACGAAAAAGCAAACCAATAAATGATTCAGACAGCTAATGAATAAATGTATCTTTACCCTCGTTCACTGGATGACTTCCCATTCGGGGAAAAATACGTCCACCTATTTCCGAGATGCCTATAAATGGATTTTATTATGATGGTACCTACCTACTAACCTCGGAATTTATTTTGTTGGCTAGTTTTATGCAATGAGGGCAACGCAGGCCGAAGGATTTGGCAAATTAGTTTCATGGGTTGTCATGGATGTTGGAATACTGAATGCTCTACTAAAATTAGCTATGTCTTATTGTTCATGTCAGACAAGATATTTTACTTTATTGTTCTAGTTAGAGATAGATAGGTGCAGTAGAGATGAATGTACATTGTACATTTGCAATGAGTTTCCCCCCACCTTTTTTTGTTTATCCTTAACTCAATAATGAAGCATAGCAACAAATATTGCACAGCCTATAACCAATGTCTTGTTGAAATTTGGATTCTATGCGAGCCTGCGCGATGCACATGATGGGATCAATTGATATCGGTAGCTATGTTACATGATGTAGATATATAAGTAGTGTAAGTTGTACTCACCATCCGTTTGTACCCTACCTTTCCCGATTTCAACATGTCTCATTCTTAAGTACTTGATCAAAAACTGTCTCAACATGTCATATTGCAGCACACATGGCAAAGTGATTTCTTGTTTAAGATTCTATGGGAATTCTGTTTTTTATATCATACATTACCATACACTGCACTGGTGAATTGATAGTTCTAGTGCATTATTGATTCACTGACAAAGTATGTATGTCCTAGGTTTTCTGTAGTAAATCATCCTCTTTCTCAACTCAGCATCTGAATATAGCAACCAACCATTGCAAAACCATTTAATTTTATTTTACAAGTCAAATGGCTCATATCCACAAATTACTTGGACTCATCTCTTAATCCTGAAATGTCAGAAGTCCATTTCAAAATATGAATGAAGTGTTGCAATTTTGTGGATCAATATGAAAAGCCATAGAAGTGTAGATCAAGTTGATAACAGCAATGAATTAACCAATGAATTAACATCTCATATCAAGAATCATAGAACAATAACTGTAGGTTTGGACACTTAAGAATCAGATTACATACAACATCTCCTCATCAGAGGAGGCAACCTTTTATCAAGTACATGAAACAACTATACTCGAGGGTAAGTATGAGTGAGTAGTATCTTTCCAGCCGAATATTTGTAACATCATTAAACATCATGAACAGAATCCCAGATCCAGAAACGATAACATAAGGATTACGGAGGAAGAGGTTCGACGGGGGGGATAAACACAGAGTCTGGCGGGTTGGAGGACAATGGTTGAAAGTGAGGACTCCAAGGAAATGGTGGAAGAGAAAAGCAACCCATCTTGATCGGTCGATCTATATACTCCCAACGCTGGCAATGCTTTCTCTCATTTTACCCTTCACATCGAGGTGAGGATGATGTACGTCTATTGACGTGGAATCTGTCACCATTAATTCTGCCACTCCCATTTCAATAAGTGGTAACTCCTCTTCGTCCTCGTTGGGCAGTGGAATGCTACCGGAAGATGCAGGCCTTGATGTCAAAGGTGAAGCTGTATTTGCTGTTGAAGGGTGTCGGCCTGGCATAGCGATGAGTACCGCTACTCGTACGTGTGCGGGCCCCCTTGAGCCACCCAGATCCGTCATCTGCGTAAGCTGTTGCTCTGTTCCCATGTAATTGGTAGTAGGAGCGGATTGACTGAATTGAGGTCTTGATGGAGTTGGGTTTAGTGCTGTCCCGATGCTTCTGACAACACGACGGAATAATGTTGTGTTTTGGCCAGTATCAGTTCCTCCAGCCGCTCCACCGCCGCTTGTTGCTCCTGCCGCGCCAACACCAGTACCGTCAATTTGGTCGGATGCATGATTGATCTTTCCGATTGGATCGTAGACATACGTTGCCATTAAGGGCTTGATGCTCTCCCAGTCCCGCTCATCCACTGACTGCTGTGGAAGCAGTTGGTCATTGAGATCGAGATACAAGTCCCACATCCTCGGCTTCTTTGACAGATCAACTCTAGGTGCTGTCCGTCCATTTCCAGGAGGAGGAGGCATCCATGTACCATTGCGGATTGCCTCTTCGACCATGCGTCGATGTCGCCTGCGCAGCAAGAAGGAACGCACGACGATGGCCGCGGACACACTGAGCAATAAGACGAGAGTGGCAAGGAAAGTGTAGACTGCGATTTCATCAAGAGGGGTGAGTTTAGTTGTTCAGCTCAGGGAGACAAGAGGAAATTGATGGCTGTAGGGAGGAGTGACGTACGATAAAGAGAGGCGGAGGAGGCGATTGACCCGCCACCGCCGATGTTGCCTCCTGCGCTGCCTCCTGTGCTGCTGGGAGTGCTTGCTGATGAGAAAGTCGATGACGGGAGGTCTGAGGCCGCCATGGCTGACGTGGGAGAGGTGCCGTGGACGAAAATCAAATTGCTTATGCTTGCCGAAAATGATGCCGTCACTCCGCGTACTGGCACTATTTGATTTCGACTCTTCCGAAAATGTTGTGGCGCCACTGCGCCTGATAACTATCATATTCATTCTCAACTGCCATTTGCACGAAGACGCACATACTGCCATTTGTTTCAAACCTTGATCAATTATCAGTGGAAAGTGCCGTCATGGTCGGCTCTTTGGTCACGACTATTGTTGTCATAGTAACGCTAGGAGGAAAACTCCGGAGAGCTACCTGCCGCTGTTCCAAGATTTTATTAAGCCATCCATTAAATGTCTTGCCGGGAATGGGAATATTTTCGGGTAGTGGTAGCATACAATGATTCACCAGGCCACCCCACTGATCAGAATCTGGTCCAGAATGATACCTTTTTCAGTGTCGAAATATGCAAAGATTACGGACTGCGAACGAGCACCGTGTAACAAATTGTTTATATAAAAAAATATGCAAAGACCTCGGCAATTTCATGTTTTTAACATGCTCAAATGCTACTGTCAAGTCATTGTGATGTGGTATGTCAAGTTCATATCTTGACTATCTTAACTCTATTCCAAGGCACGCGTACAAAATATTAGTAAATCAACAAGAAACGACCCTGAGTTTCCTACCTCTACGCCAGCGACAGCCACATTTCAGCAATTTTTACACGATTAGAGTCGTCGTCTTCAACCATGTCCATCCCAAAAATTAGCTTAAGTATGGTCGAAGTGAATGTGCTGATGACCTTAAACTAAAAGACATTTGACTGATTGCCACATGATGCATACTTACTGTCTGATATGATATAAAACGGTCTGGTGACTTGAGCAAGTGACGAAGAAAAACCTGGACTATGGTGACTTGAACTGAATGATACTTATGAACGGTGTTCAGATGAAAATAATCATGGAAGGTGCGGGCGCGGGCGCGGCTCCCCCACTGTGGCTCGTATCGAAGTATAGTCATGATTCATTCTGTTCTCTAGTAAGTATAAGATGGATTAGAGGCTACATTTCAATGAACATGGGAAAACGCGGGCGGTCAGAATAGTTCTGTGAGTTTTTAGGTCCTTTCAGCGCTCCTGAAAATAAGAAATGGTTGCCCAAGAATCTTTAAAAAAATTTTGACCATCGATCAAACACCTGCCACGGCTTGTCGGTGGGTATGCAGAGGAGGCTGTCAATGATTGGGCAACCCTATGGAACAGGTGGTGAAGGTAACCTATCCGGATTGTTTATGCGTTCCCAGAGAAAGCGAGAGAACCGCCATGTTGCAATGAGGCCAGCGGTCCACAGGAAAATCATGAGAGAAAAAAAATTGTCACATAACATGATATGTTTCTGGGCCTTATATCTTGCAGACTCACTGAGCCTGTGAATATTTTGTGAAGAGATCGGATCGGTTGTGAAAAGGAGTCATAAATTTTTCTCCCAGTTGAACAAACCAATCAAGCCAGATAACCCAATGAGGGTTTACAGGCCTGAGCAATTCTAGAGGGAACGGAAAGAGATTCACTGGCGGTCCTCATTTTCATGCTGTAACATGACGCGAAACCACAAACTTATCAAGCAAAGACAGGTGATGCCCAGCTCAAGAATTCAAATGACGAAAGACTTGATGAGATGAGAATCATAGAATGAGAAAGTATAGTCATGATGCTTACTCATAGGCTTACTCATAGCAGGATGACAGTAGACAAATAGCTGTCAATTGATCAGCAATACTCGGCTGACAGCTGGATGCAGCATTTCTATTCCGCAACAAGCAAACTAGTACTAATACGCGGAGGCTGCAAGTAGCTGTCTTTTCTCATCACAACTATACAGTTCATATCCTATGTCTCTCCCACTTACAAGAACAGTCCAACCTGGTCACTTAAACTCAGCTGTTCACAGGAAGTGTGGTTGCTGATGTGAGCTGTCAGATTAGATATTGGAATGTACAGTAACTTTGACTTGATGTATGTCTCCAAAATAAGCAATGAAGTACGTGTTACCGCGGTGTTACCGCGCTTTGATCCCCAGTTTTATCGATGGTCATTACTCCAGGTGCTGATTTCATCGTCAAGGGAATCTTCATTCTATCTTTTCCTGCAGTGGCTGCCTATGCAACTGGGTTGATCAGTGAACGATTTGGAGGGACGTTGATCCCCATGTGGACTCTGGTCTTGACTGGACTTGTCACTGTTCCTATTCTCGCTGCAGCTCGTATCAGCCTTACACGTCTAAGACATAGACAGGAGGCTGCCGCACTCGGGGCAAAGATGGTGCCCTGTGCTCAAGGAAAATGGCCAGGGAACGCTGATGTTTTGAAAATGATGCAGTATGGCTTTGTCTATGGTTATCCGGGTGTGTATACACTTATGATGGGTGGATTTCCCCCTCTTTAACAGGATATACTAGGTGATGGGCTTAATGAACTTATGGAGGGAAAGGGGCATGTCATCAACCTGCGGGTTTTCTGGTCCGACTTGCTATTAACCACCAGCCCCGAACACCTCAAACTGATACTGGCTACTGACTTCGATAACTATGTCAAAGGTCAGGTTTATCTTCTCCATATTGGAGTAATCCGTAAAACCATTCTTTCGAATGCAGGTGCTAAATTTCAACAAAGGATGGAAGACTTTCTAGGAATTGGTGTTTTTAACTCGGACGGTGGGTCAAATCGTCTTGATTTCATCTCAAAAATGACATAAGCCACTGCAGGTGATATGTGGAAGTAAGGAGCTTTTACTGTAGGTACTTCTCAATTGTTAACCAGTAGACAGATTTCATCGTTCTATAACTCGCCCGGCGTTCACTCGAGACAGAATGAGCGATTTCGAACTCTTCGACCGCCACACTGAAATTGTGATCCATCATCTTAAATCCAGAATCCACGAAGGACAACCAGTCGACTTCCAGGACCTTATGGGTCGTTTCACTCTCTCGACTCCGCCACTGAGTTTCTTTTTGGTCACTGTGTACATAGTTTGAACGCTGGCCTTCCCTACCCTCATAATGTATCCGATATTCCTGCCAATATTCCGACTCCAGAAAAACAAGTCGCCGATAATTTCTCTGCAGCATTCCTTGACGTTCAAGTGGTTGTCAGTCAACGGGAACGTCTTGATTTAGTATGGCCTCTGTGGGAAGTATTTGAGAACAGGACCAAAAAGCCTATGAAGGTTGTTGATGCCTTCATTGAGCCAATGGTAGCCGATGCGATTGCTAAGAAGAACGATGCTCGACGTGAGGAGAAGGTTTCTGAAAAAGGCGAGGGCACACTGCTAGATCACCTCGTTCAAGTTACCTCTGATCCCAAGGTCCTGAAAGATGAAACGTGAGGTTGAATGTGCAATACTGAGAGATTGAGTGTCTGACTTTGTTCTTCCCTTTAGTTTGAATATCATGCTTGGTAAGCCAAATCGTTGCCTGGTTCCACATCCTATTCACCTATTTTGTAGCTGGCCGCGATACCACTGCCGCAACCCTGACATATGTGATCTATATCCTCTCACAGTATCCTCATGTCATGGATCGCCTAAGGCAGGAAGTTCTGGAACATGTAGGACCCACGCGTCGTCCTACATTCGATGATATCCGAGATATGAAGTATCTACGTGCTGTTCTCAATGGTAAATCAAGTGCCATGATTCAATTCAATCTTTCACCTATCCTCCAGAAACTCTCCGTCTATTTCCCATCATACCTTTCAATGTCCGGTAAAGCATATCACTATCGCACAGTGGTTTCCCTGGACTCAGACCTTCTCAGGGAAAGTATTCGTCCCACCATGCTACCCAACCCTGATCCCAATGACAAGCCTTTCTATATTCCTGCTGGTACAAAGTATGTCCTTGCTCGACTTCAGATAGTCAACTCACTCGCCTTATCAGAATCGTATATTCTGTCTTCATGATGCATCGACGAAAAGACCTCTGGGGACCTGATGGTAAGTGCAACCAATGCCTGCTTCAGTTGTCAGTCCGCCTTCACCGGCCGTGTATACATTACGCAGCCGAAGAATTTGATCCGGACCGTTTCCTCGATGAACGTGTCAGGAAGTATCTCGTCATAAATCCGTTTATTTTCCTGCCTTTCAACGCAGGCCCTCGCATCTGTCTTGGCCAACAGGTTCGCTCATTTTTAATCGTTCCCTATTTGTTTTGATGGGATTATTGCCGTTAGTTTGCCTATAATGAGATGTCATTCATGCTTGTCCGTCTTATGCAGAATTTTTCATCTATTTCTCTTGAGCTTGACTCCTTCCCTCCCGGCTCTCTGCCTCCAGAGGAGTTTAAGCTTGCTCCTGGTAGGAAGGGTATTGATAAGATTTGGCCCAAGGTAGCCTTGGCTCTCTACATCAATGTATGTGTTGTCATGCACACTGGTTGGAGAACCTTACATCTAATGTCATCATTCAGGGTGGACTTTGGATCAAGATGCAGGAAGTTGATAATGCATAATGCATTTGGTAGTATATTCTCGACCACCAGTTAATTGCTGTGAACTATGGAATGAACCCCTCTGAGCCCACGTTGATCTTGAATACAACTGACTCGAATTATCGTAAATATGAATCGCACTTAAGACATTCCGGAACGGAAGAATTGTAAAATGTGATCGATTGGCCCTGATAACCGGATAAGGCAGCGTCCATGACGTTGATATATTCTATTTATCATGGATAACTCAACCGGCCTCCTTGTCCTGTACAATGGCCAACCTGAGAAACCATCGAGTCGTCATTGCTTCTCTCTTTCTTCCAACCACCGCTGTGCCTGGGGAGTCTACCCCTCCGACCCCTGACATTCAGGCGTCCCAGCCAGGGTTTTCCCTCAAATTTCCCTTGGGTAATGACAAGACAAGCCTACCTTTGGGTAAGCATGTAGGACAGGCAAGCGGGTCAGGTGTGACCCCGCCCATCCGAAGTATTGTTGAGGACTTGAAGGACAAGGTAATGTGTCGACTTGGTCAAATTTCAACATCTGAATACTCACTCAGGATGACTGGTTAGACTCGGAATCCTACCCCTGCGGTCCGTTCTCCGACTTCAGAAGGCACTAACCCTTTCACAAAACTGACACGATTTGCGGAAACTGTAACCGAACGGTATTCTGAAAATGAGAAAGTCCAAAAACAGTCCAAAGTGACATCTTCGTCCCCGATGTGCCGCAAACAGTCCTCTAGTAGTGCTGAATTCCGTTTGCAACGAAAACACTCTCGTTCCGCTTCCCGTCAACCGTCCTCGAGGGCGCGAGGCCAACTTTGGCATTTTGAGGGCAACCCTCACTGTAATGGGGGCTTAAAGAATGCTGTAGAGAGTGTTGGCAACAAGTTACGGGAGAAGCTTTGGATAGGAACATTGGGCACATGCACTGATGGTTTTACAGAAGGCACTAGGCAAGACATTGATGCCAGGATGCATACTGAATACAGTGGCTTACCTGTATGGATCCCTGACGCAGAATTCCAGAGCTATTATGACGAATTCTGTCATCAAGTGTGTACATATGCTTAGATCAGGCTTCATTACATATGGACTCATTCTTGAATCAGGTTCTTTGGCCAGCGTTGCACTATGCGGTCCCAGATGCGCCTAAAACAAAATTGTTTTATGAGTCTGCGTCCTACAAACAATACGTATCTGTTAATCAGCGGTTTGCGGATGTCATCATTGACAATTACCGAGAGGGGGACATCAGTAAGCCTTCTTATGAGTCTACTCGCAGAAACCTCTAATTTCACTAGTATGGGTAAACGATTATCACCTTATGCTGCTCCCTCTTCTCCTTCGGGCTTCACCTCATATACCTGCGTCTACTCCGATTGGCTTTTTCATGCATGTTGCATTCCCCTCATCAGAGATCTTCCGGTGCCTGTCTGTGCGCCGTGACCTTCTCTCAGGGTTAATGGCCGCAGATCTTGTTGGATTCCAGACACCCAATTTTGCACGTCATTTCAGACAGACTGTCAGTCGCATCCTGGCATTTGAGGCACTACCTAAGGGCATCCGCATACCTGAGGGAGAAGAAGGTCGTTTAGTCAAAGTTGACGAATTGGTCAGGGTTGATGGCTTAAAGGAGAGAGCGCGAGGCTCCAAGGGGTCCGTTTCTGCCGAGCAAGCCGAGGAAGTTGTCAAGGCTGGTGATGAAGATGTTGTGAAAGTTCTGCAGCGAGAGCGCTTTGTGGATGTTGGTTCCTTCCCGATGGGCATTGATGTTAAACGCCACTGGGAAAGGCAGTAAGTCTCTTGTCCTTGGTTTGATCCTTTTTTCTGATATCATTCTTGGTAAGACAAGAACCTGAAGTGGAAGAGTGGGTGTCAGTGTTGCGACAACGCTATGCAGGAATGAAAATTGTTGTTGGGCGCGACAAACTCGATGAAGTTCAGGGTGTCAGACAAAAGATTCAAGCCTTTGAACGATTCTTGGAAAAATACAAAGAATTCCAAGGGAATGTAATAAAAATTCACTCTAATTGATGCACTACTACTACTTATCGCCTGCTCAGGTTGTCCTGATCCAGGTTGCTCTACAGACCACCGAATCTAATGAATTAGCGGGTGGTGTGTCTGAGGCTGTATCACGAGTCAACTCTCGATTTTCCACCTTGACGTACCAGCCTGTCATTTTCTTACACGTACGCATTTATTTCTTGTACCGAGAATATTACAACAAACAGGTCCACACAGGTCCAGGATTTGACCTTTAGCCAATACCTTGCGTTACTCACAGTTGCAGACGCTTTCCTTGTGACCAGCTTGAGAGAAGGCATGGCGCTCCGGACACACGAGTTTGTGGAATGTCAAGAAGGGAAGGAAAACCCTGGAGGACTCATATTGAGCGAAGTACGTGATTCGATGGTAGGATTAATGTCTTGGCTGAGCGCCTTTTTAGTTTGCAGGTTCCTATAGTTATTCTGGTTTCAGGAGCTGTTTCGCCATCAATCCTTGGGATACCCGTGGAACGGCAGATGCCATCTATTTAGCCCTTACTATGCACTCGGAAGAAAGCAAATCCCGCTGGACAGTATATATGGTTTTGGCTGTGGAAACTATACCGACTATACTGATGTTGATTTACAGGAGCTTCACAACCACGTCACGACTCAAACTGCCCAAGCATTCGTGAATAGCTTTCTAAGTCGCGTCATCCGTGCTCATTCCGAACATTATCTCGACGATATAGAGGACGTTCCTGCATTGGATCTAACCCGTGTGCTACCTCTGTATTTAAATTCTCCTCTGTGCCTATTTGATGATCGCTGACTTTTGTATCACTAGCTATAAGCATTCTCGTAGACGTCTTATTCTGGTCGATCTAGAAGGAACCATGTGGAGGAGGGATCTGAGTCGTGGAGGTCTTCGAGCGTACTTGAAGGGCGATTTTAAAATTCCTGATGGGCCTCTCGGAGTTCTTAAAGCTCTTTCCGACGACAAGCGGAACGATATCTGGTTGCTTAGCGGGCTGCCCGTCAGAGACGTGTTAGAACGGGTGGAGGAGAAAGTTCCTGGGATTGGAATTGTGTAGGCGTTTTTGCTGTTTCACAAATACATTACTCTCATGTTTTTAGAGCTGAAAATGGATGCTACATAAAGACGCAACCTGGAAGAAACTCTACCACTGGAGAGTGGATCAATCTCGTCGCGAACCTTGATTTTACGTGGAAGAGTAGCTGTCTGGAAATTTTGAATTATGTAAGTATCCCTTTGTTCCGAGTTTTCTGGTCCTTACTTATTTTCAGTTCACCGAAAGGACACCTGGTTCCATTGTGGAGGAGAGAGAAGCATCTGTTGTTTGGCGTTACTGGACTGGAGATCCCCAAGCTGATACTTCTGATAAACAATGGGCAAGACGACAAGCTGCTGAAGCGCAAAATCACATTTTTGATAGCCTGGGCGAACGTTATGGTTTACGAATTGTGCCTGGGAAGAACTCCTTCCTTGTCTTACCTGGTAACATTTCTAGGTCTACGGCTGTCGGTGCAATCCTACAGCCAGGAGGTCCTGCCAGTTTGGGATCCGCTGTTCGATCGCCCAAGATACATTCTCCCGAGTATCATGGTGTACATGATCCCACACTTTCCTCAACAATTTCTACAGTCGCAGCTCGGGTCTCCGAAGCCCGAGGTCTTGTTAGCGAGATTGATTTCGTCCTAGTCATCAGTTCCGATGAGCGACTTTTGAGGAGAATGAATGAGATTGAGGGGGCAGACGCAGAGTGTGTGACCATCAGTACTAGTAAGCGTGGCACTGATGCTCGTTGGAAACTGGATCTCGACGACGGGGAGCCAATCTACGCTACGGATTACGATGATTCAGATTCTGGGGAAGTAAAAGAAATTGGAAGGGCCGGGAGTGTTGCTATGAATGTGCTTCAGCATTTTGTGGCTTTGAGGGAAGATCTCTCAACTAGAAGTTGATTTGACAGATTTATGCTCATGTTTGACTGGGCATGATTTTTGATGTCCTGAAAAAGTAAACGTGTATCTTGGAAGATAAATATGTAAATTGTATACCCAAGATTGTAGATTGTATCTCATCTGAAGTAATTTCGTTGGTGTGGGTAGACCAAAGAAGGTAGTACCGATGATAACAGTAAGACTTTTACAAACTGCAAGATGATCAGCTCAGCACGTAGACAGTGAGAATCTAAGGCTATGTAATAGACTCTAGACGACAAGTAGATGAGTACCCGGGCGGTGGAAGAATGATAATAAAATGCATAATGAGTCAGCGTGTTGCACCAGCGGTACCATACCAGTCATCTTCAACAATCATGATGTATTCCACATCAATCTGCCACTATGAGTATAGACGTTTATTCCTCTACTTGCCAATAAATCCAGACATTGTCAAGCGAGATCAACGCGATTGTCGGATTAGGCTTACAACTCAAGTGGGTTTGAACGTTTCTCGAAACAGAGACATATTTCTAGCTGGTTTTGGCAACTGTTCCACAAGCTGTCGGCACCTAAGGGTCGGATATGCGTATTAGCTATAGAACTTGGTCACATGCTTGGCATGACATACTGGGCGAAAATTGCGTCCTGCTGATTATATTGATCATGATCACTGATAAGCTTTCCTTGGTGGATGATACAAAGTCGAAGCTGGGTAAAGGGTTTTAATTTTCGAGGAGGGGCTGGGTACCAAACGGCAGGCTTACATATCATGGTTCTGTTATCTGTCTTTTTTGATCTAGGGATTGATCGATCGCCAGCGCTTATAATTAGCCTACACGAATAAATAGACGTCCACAGTGTCGTCATCGTCTACGTTAGCCGAAAAACAAATCAAGTACAATTTCTATTCTTTTCTAGTTGAAGTAGAATATATCCCGACTGAAGTATTACAGAGTTATACGTAGACTGGTAATGGAACCAGGACTCTTCTACATAGCAAAAGGTTAATAGGAAGTCAACAGAACAATCACAGAATGGAGATGAAGAAAGAAAGTTCATATTCAAAGGAATGACGTTGAAGGGTGACAAAATGATCGTAAGGACGTGGCGTACGTTGCAATGCTATAACTAAACTACTGCAGATGAAAATGTCTAGGGTTTGATACATGGCATGCAGTGAAGGAAACAAAAAAAGATGAAATGTACGAGTAAGGTACTGAATAATGATAGAAGATGGGAACTGGGATGCCTCTGGCATCCAGGGAAAAGACTTTCATCTTCTCGCCACGCGCTTTCGTTCCCGGCCATCGTCTTCTATGTCCATCGCCTCGGTGGAAGGTAACAAGTTAATATTTTGGTTCTGCGGCTGCTGCTGTTGACCTCGACCATTTCTAATTCTTCGGCGGCCCGAGCTTGAGTGGCTGGCCGGTGCTACAGGTGCACCGCCTAGGGAAGACGCCTGTGACATCACGCCTGGGGTATTGGGTGGAACAGTGGCGTCAAGCATCATCATCATCGCATGCCGCCGCTTGCTTCCCACTGCAGGAACAGTTGGAATCTCGGGAAAGGGGGAAAGAGTATTGAAAGGAGTAAAGGATTCGGGAACAAAATCGAAAACTGAGGTTGAGGGGATCGTAGAGAAATGGGTATGAGATGCGGGAGATTCTACTTTCGCCGCATTGCGAGGTTTGCTGCGTTGAGGCGGTCTTTGAGTGTTTGATGGTGCTAGGGGAGGTGGCGGCGCGGTCGGTTCTGGAGGTTGGTTTGATAAAGGTGGTGAACTCGGAGTGGGAAGAGTAACTGGAGGTGACGGCTAAGAAATGCTACATCAGCTACAACAGATACAATATCAGCTATGTGACATGACGCACATCACCAGAGGACGCTGTTTGTTCTGGGAGATCTGGTTTGGCGGGCTTCGGAGGATCGACAGACGTGGGCGGTGCAGGGTCCTTTTCTCTCTCTCTTTCTTCTTCTTCTTCCTCCTCCTCCTCCTGAGCCTTGATTGCCTCTATGCGAGCTTCTGTCCAATCCATGACTCGACCAATGGTCATTCCATCATTATCTGCACCATGCGATGAGCTTGGTGAGGATGTCCCCAGGCCACCGACGGAGACGCCCTGTTGTATCATCGTCAGGATATCCTGGCATGCTGCAGCATATCCTGAATTGTAGGCGCGCTTCGCATTCTGGCGTGATGAACGATAGAGTGTGGTAAGGCTGAGCGCCGCGACTTCGGAAAGTCAGCACGAGTCATTTCTCTACGTAAAAAAACGCATCACCTTTGAAATCATTCAAGAGCTCTTGTTCTGCCTTCTGTTGCATTGTTGGAAGAGAATTTGCAAGAGTTTTGAGATTTAGAGTCTCCATCCTTGATGAAGGCGGAGGAAGAACTGAGAATCTCCCATAAGGCCTCCGTTCGTTTATGTAAGCATCAGTTGGACCATCAAGTTGGGTTGGCCCCATGTTGATGGTGACAAACCCAGAGTCACCCAGAAAGCCGTCTGCAGGTTTGTGGTTTCCGTAGGTGAGACGCGGGTATATGTACAGGCCTCTCTCAAGCGTCCAGTAGTAGGGATACCATCTTCGCTAATTTCTTGACTGAATTGGGTATCGAGATCCTCATAACTTGACATTCTCTAGTACTCTAGGCTATGGGGATTCTGATGTCCAGTCCAGTCCACCCATGTGGCACTTGCCAGAGGTCAACGGAAGGCATGATAACTGATCTATGAAACGAACACAGAACTGAA
>Ga0153955_100248_pt1 | contig 34323 bp, 30 predicted proteins | sample TSFL039MetaG_FD_104744 | JGI IMG/M metagenome (GOLD analysis project Ga0153955, IMG submission 104744) | Attine ant fungus gardens microbial communities from Florida, USA - TSFL039 MetaG | ecosystem: Host-associated > Fungi > Mycelium > Unclassified | place: USA: Florida, Wekiwa Springs...
CTCCAGCTTTTTTGTAAAGACACGCGCTGAAGCACTCGGAAAACCTGTGGAATATGCGGACTGGAAGGAGAAGAGAGGCTGAGCTGGAAGAAAATGCGGCTGTTTTTGGAAATCCAAGCATCGCCAGGGCAATGGTCAGAATAGAAGCTTTATGAGCCTGTCTAGCCATTTAAATCTTCCAGGATCACCGCAATGCGATCGTGATCGATCTCTTTATTATAAAAGCTGTCTGATGCTATACGTTTAGCCACTCTCAATGCCCCTCATTTTCCGGTTGGTTGTGTTTTCTACAATAGTGACTTGGGCTTTTCATTTGTACTATGGTTATTGGGATGGTTATATAATCATCGAAGGCCTCCCCGGTATGATCATCCCAGGACTAGTTCTAGTACGCCACCTGGGGAGGTAAGATGAATTGTTTCAAATCTACCTCGAACTGATCCAGTTCTCCCGACCATGTAGCAAACTGCTGGAAAGACACTTTCCATTATGGTTGGATTGTGTACTGTCATTGATAGATGTTGCATCAGGTGAAGAATCAGCCCTCTCATTCTCCGCGTATCTTTTAAACTTCACTAAGCGACATATATGCTTGCACTGGTAATTCTCAAGTTTCTTCCCTATCTTCAAAGTTCGGGGTTCGATTACACATGGATCACTTTATGCGCGGCCACCTGTCTTATGCTTCTTTCGCTGCTGCTCAACCTTGCTCGTGGATTATGGACATTATATTCTAGGAAGACGGGAAGATGGACCATGCGAGTACAGCACTTGGACAATCATAGCGGTGCTGGATATGGCTTCTTTAAAGCTCCTCGGCGGCTGAGTCGGGCATTGTTCGGCCAGTATCTTCTCAGAAAGCGTTTCAAGTAAGTTCTCTGTCGGCTTCTGAGAAACTATTGATTGTAGAAGATTTGAGAAAACTATTATCCGCATGGCTCGAGCTTTATCAGCAATGTGCCTTCTCGTCATCTTTGTGGTGGTAGCTTATAATGTTCTTGTTATACGACCCTTCGATCAGCGGACATTGGTACCTACTACTCAGTATCTCCGAGCAGACCCGACGGAAATTTTCTTCCTGACTAAGTGGCCATGGATTGTAAAAGCTGTAGGTATCTTAATCCAGATGTCTGGTGATTTACACCATCTCATTTGTTGACCAGAGACTTATGACTGGAACACATAGTATACAAGATAATGTAAGGGTTTACATGACTTGGACCAACATCAAAGGACATGTGTATAACTTGACATGTCCTGGCCACATTACATATATATGTCCTTCAATTTCGGAAGACGTCTCTGCTGATGCAGGGGAATTATTTGTTGTTGCCAACTTCACCGGAATTGCGCTTGCTTTCAAAAACGGTTCGGAATTGGAGAAGAGTTTACATGGAAACACAGGTCCATTGATGATACGGCTCCAATATGGGTTAGATGACATGTTGGGAAGTTCATACCCGCTTTTATCGAACGAATTCCCGCTATTCCCAAAAGTTCACATTCGGGCAACCCTCGCTGTCACACACATCCAAACTATAACAAACGAGAACGCAGCAGCTCTCGGACTCCAAGAAGTAGGTCGCCATGCACAAAAAGTCTTTCAGCACCGCTGATTGTATGTCCAGTTCCGAGATTGGTACACATTGAATATAGACAAACTATTTCAAGATCCCGACCCACCCATCTCAGGGGAATTTTTCTCGTATCTCAGAATCACCTCCATTCCTTTATCTACATCCTTCCTTCCTGGAGCAGCAATAATAATGAAAGAAGTTAAGCAATCCTCTATTTTAGACGGAGCAGCTATACTCGGTGGTTTATGGACATTCATGACCGGTATGTTTTCCCTCGTATTCGGAAGTTCACTTCTCCTAGTCCTATTTGGTGAGCCATCTTTGTTTCAGATTCATACATGGCGGTTGCTGATAATATTCAGGCATAAAACCCTTGTCGGTATATGGGGTTATTCATCTACTACAAGGAGGTCGCGTTTCTCTTGCAGAGGGGACCCCTCTAACTGATGAAGAGCAAATGCGAACAGTGGCCATTTTACGAGAGCACCTGATGGATGTAGGAGATCGCAATGCTGAAGGCCTAGTCAATGGATCAAATGAGGTAGAGATGATCGAGTCCCAAGAAGGTATGATATCAGGGCGTCAGGAAATTGATTTAGGGAGAGAATCTGAAGAGGTCAATCCTGGCGGTATAAGGCAAGATTGATGACAGCGGAGTTACGGTTGAACGGTGGTGACACGTAGGTCCGGAAGGGTCCACATAATGCACTTCATTTGATCCCATCACACATTTGTCTGGCAATATCATAGGTTCCTTTTTTTTTGAATCGACAATTTATTACACGGTGCTCGTTCGCAGCCCGTGGTAGAGCTCTCTACTTAAATAGCTCACGGTCTATGGGAAATAGTAATAAGTGTAATGAATAGGAGATGTTCTCGGCTGTTTGTAGTTCTCCTGCTAGTTAAGCAATGTTATCGAGGAAGCAAAAGGCCCTCGGGTTCTTTTGTAAGGAGACGAGTTCGCTGAGGATGTACCTCACGAGGTTATACCTGCTGAAACGTGGGCATTCGCGTAGGATGTGGTGTCGGGTTTCGAGTTGTGCATCGTTGCATGGGCATGAATTAACCTTGCCCGGGAAGAATCTGGCTCTGTATTTGCCAGTGGGAGCGTGGTTGGTGATAAGTCGAGTCACTCGGGCACAGATGGAGTTCGATATACCTATGGTATTAAGCCAACTTCCCCCTTTGATATAAGTTGGGGTGACGAGGTGGTCGTCGTCGTACGAATATAATAAGTTCACATCTCACCTGTCTTTAGACTGCTCACACGGTCACACTTCACTATTCTTTATCAATAATTTGTAACGTAGTGTACTTACACTGAACAAGGGGGCTCACTGCCTCTGAGAGAGACAAACACAGAATGGAAATGAGCTGGGTGAGTATGATAGGATATAGCCAAGTGAAGAAGATTGATTTCTCTAGCCAAACTGGCAGCGAGGGGTTCACCAGCAGCTTGCGCAGCTACATCCACACTGGCAAGTAAAAAATAGATCCATGCCTCTTTTCTTCTTTCACATTTTTGGAGTGGTAATATAGGAGGGAGAGGAACCTCGCGGATAGAGCGCAAAGAACCACGATGGCCATAAGATGGACTATCATTTTGGAATATTCTCACGTCACGGTGGATTCAAAAAAGCCACTCAGCGTTTCTCGGCTTCGACAGCTCTCAATAATCTGTAGACAAGTATCTATTACTAATTATCCCAATATTTGATGTGGGTCGATAGCGTAGTTGGTTATCGCGTCTGTCTTACCCGGGTTACTTCTTGGGTACACAGAAGGTCCTCAGTTTGAACCTGGGTCGGACCCACATGGCGGATAAAAAAAATGTCCAGTCGCCGCTTGAATTCAGATGTCACTGATGGATGTGGCACCTGTAGTCTAGGCCATGTCACACAGTGGCATTCCGCCACTATTCTTTTTTTTATCAATAATTTGTAACGTGGTATACGCATACAGTCTGCGGTAGTCTACTGATCACGCTCACTGCCTCTGATAAATGTACAAATCATGTCATACGAAAGAGACAAATACAGAACACAAAAAAGTAGAGAAAATATAGGGGAGCTGGATGAGTAGCCAGGTATAGCCAAGTGAACATCGATGGAGTTCCATACATCAGGCTTTGTGTTCAAGGAGAGGGGACAGGGTGGGAGAGTGTGCTCCCGGCGTCTTTGAGTAGTTCGGGGCCCTCTGGGTGGTGTGAAGGCAAATGCCGTGGGATTAGATGTAATGGGTCGCCTACGAAGAAAACAAAACATAATAAGCCAATAAAAAAAATTAAGATGAGCAAATGATTCACAGACAATGCTTTCGGTAAAAGCGGAGTTGACGTGAGGGGAAGTGGAAGGGGGACCTCCTCCTTTGATGCTCCGTTTTAGCGGCAGATCCAAAGGCGTACACTTGTCCTTGCATTTTACAGGCTCACTCGGTCCATCTTTTGTTCCAGCACCCTGAGCTGCGTCCTGCAAAGCTTTAGCTTCTTGCTCTTCAAGCATTTGCGCATATTTGACATCAGTCCCAGAAAAAGCTTTTGCCTCTATCCCCGCCACAACGCTCCATCTTCAGAAAAGCACGTCCAGAACACAGACCATACCACACAGAACTCTATGAAAATTGCTCAGCGACATATTTAGAAAAGGATAGCAATTCACGGACCATCTATGCACTATCCACGTATTTAGAATAGTTATAGGTTGTCATAATCCAATTACAGATCTCCTGCGGAGTAGCCTTGCCACTGATAGCCTTGATAACTCGATGAATTAATTGCGCATAAGTGAAAGGCAGCTTGGGTGGCATGATCTTGGGGCATTCCAATACTGGAGGCTCATTGCCTTTCTTACGCTTTTTCAAGTGGATGCCCTTGCCTTTCCTGATTGGGTTCAATTAGGCAACTGGAGTTGGTTCAGGAGTTGGTTCAGGGTCCGGTAAGATGTCAATCTGAGGTTCTGGAGAAAATGGTGGATCCTTGACTTTCCGTGGAAGAGAATTCAGGGGTTGTGAAGAGGGTGGGGGTATAGACGTGATATCCACAGAAGGCAAACGTGCGCGGTTGGTGGATGACTGAGAGGGACTACAGTGAAGAATCAATTAGTTGGTGCAAAGAGAATCTGATATGCAATATACCTGATTGCCTGCTACCACATTCTCCGTGGATGTGCTGTACGAGTATTGGAATGACATCAGTATGAGCTGATTACTGGGTGAGAGAAAAGCGTAATGACGATAATCAGTGCAACTACGACCTATTGTAGAGCGTGACTACGTGACAAGCTTGACAGGTGACTTGACATCCCAATTCGAGCGGCGACTATCGTGTACAGCATATAAGTATATCTGACTATAATTCTCTACGATAAGACCCACCTGAAAAGTAAGCCTTAGAGCTCACCCTGCTGTACAGCGTAGATGGGCTGCTCTTCAGTTGCTGATTTTCATGGGTGCGCAAAAGAGCATTGAGATCAAGGATACTGCTTGTTGATTCCAACATATTTACACAGTGCTTGTTCACAGTCTGTGGTAGATCACTCTACTTAAATACAGGAAAGAGAGGAAGGAAGGAAGACAAAGAAGGAAAGGTGGGTATATATCTAGAAACTACTGAGAGAGATCTAGAAACAAGTATGTCTGCCTGTCTTATATTTAACGAGGATGGCCCAAGTAAGTAGAGTACATTTGGTAGTATAAGCTGAATCAATAATCAGAGGGAAGAATAAAGATAAAGAAAGGGCAGCTTGCATTACAATCATACAACACAACTTATGTGTGTAAGTCTTTTCAATGTTAACCCCACGCTGCCGTCGTGCTTGAGGTAGAAGATAAGATATGCCAAGGTTAATGTATACAGTTGGACATGCCTATAATTGACTATCAAGTGTCCATCGGTTGCGAACATCTGACCCAGAATCAGTGCAGCTGAGCTTTGAAAAAGCGAAAATCGCACCTTGAAAAGATTAGAGACAGTATCATCTGGAGCGGGGGAGAATGCAAGATTGATATATGTGAACTAGTGTACACACTATCAGATTTGTCGTCAAAGTAGCTGCTTAACACGTACAAGAGGTTCACCAGTTTGCCAGCCGAGCTCCTTCCTGAGAAATTGGATCACTGCCTGGAAACGATTGGTTGAGTTAATTTTGTAGAAGTTTTGTTTCATTATTGGGGCATTTCCGACAGCTTTGAAGCGAACGACGACTATGAGCAGGCACAACTATCAGCATTTATGATATTTGACGAATACAGACCGTACTCTTGAGAGGGTCTTTCTTTCTGTACGACTCTAGTGCCTTGATAGCTTTGACAGAAGGGAATGCATCTTGAGCTTGAGCGTCATTTTCTTCTGTATCAAGAGGAGGCTGGGTCATGGTGTAATAACGTAAGCCGGAGCACTCTCCCTTCACTTATGGATATTCATACCCAGCCCTCACCTCCATCCTACTAGGTAGCTTTGGCTCTTATATTGCAGATCCTGCACGTCTTACTTTCCTTATCGCGGAACATGAATACTGACAAAATAGACCGACCTCAAATTCACCAAAGTGTTGCAACTTAGTTATTTAATGAAATTTCGAGGTAAAATCACGTGTATTGCAACCTATCTTTTTGCCTACACCCTCCTCCTTTAGTTATATGCCATCTGTAAATACTGTTTAGGCCCTCTGCGTCTTGGCACTAGTTGCTTGTTGCGGAATAGAAATTCTGAAATCAGGATGCTCCTGATGTTTGGCCTCAAACAAATGTTGTAACCGTTTCTCAGCTCCCTCCTAGTGGAGAGCATGCTTTACAAATCATCAACCGCAGATCTGGCTACAGGAGATACTGTCCAAGAGTCAACTTCGGCGTCCCGATAGGAAATGTCCATGGAGAAGATCTCCCGACAAGCTGCTTTCCAATGTGCTCATCGACCCCGACTCGGTGATGACCAGGAGGTACCAAGGAATACTATCTTGAGACCAAGGCAACCATCAAGGAACTGGCTGAAGTATATCATACCCCCTTCTTCAACCATAGTATAGATAAACCTTTCTGATTCATTGCTTGAATAATAGCCGGACACTGTGATAGACCATCATAGTGAAGCTTGACTCGCTTTCTTCGACACTCTTGAAATTTCTGAGAGCATGGCCAAAATCTGTGCTCTCCAGTTCGCGTTTATCAAGAGGTACATCATAGTCTGATGTCTTTCCGTCAGCACTTGAGTTGCTGACCGTACTTTGATCGGTCATTAGTATCACTATTCTACGATAGCTTGAGTACTCGGGGACATCAAAGAGTTAGAAGTTTGCGAGATAATTTGAACTTGACCGACATCCTTGACGCTCGGTGCAATTCAGAAGGTGTTAAACCATTACCAGAGATCACGTCATGGATTTGAAGTAGCATTGAAATTAGTGACCGACGGGTCGATGGTATAGGCGTGTGGTCTGAGGAGAGGAGATTTCAATGATTCCAGTCATCGAGTGTGTTGTAAGGCCAGAACTCTGACTTTTGCGAGGACCAAACCGGGACCGAGACTATCAACTTTGTAGAACATACGGACGTGCTCAAAAGACTAGAGACGGCCCTAGGCGGTCGCAACCAGGTATTGGCTCTGGGTGCACACTGAATTCACAAATGAGCCTAGGAACACCGAAGCCGCTCGTTGAATATACCTAGAAGTAAAATTATATAACACGTTAGGAAAGAATGGGTTCAAATCTTGAAAGATGTGTAGCAATCACGGCTTACGGTATTGCGACACTCTCCTCTCTTATTAAGTCCTCAAACTTGTCCACGACGAGTTTTGTTCCTGATGTTTGCTTGAGATATGATTTTTAATGTGTTGACCAGTGAATAAAACTGAAAAATCAAAGCTGGCAAGCTGGCCCAATGGCTGAAGCCTTGGGACTTGAATGCACCTCACCTTACGAACAGTTCGGGTTCTTTCTCTATATGGTAGTGTGTTCGAGCCTCGGTCTTGTTGATTTTTTTAGTGATCATTAATAGATGTATTGGAACTTGTCTATAGATTTTGAATGAAACACTATTTTCTGTCCAGAAGATGTGGTCATCGCTGAACAGCGTAGTGCCACCCATTCGAACAAACTTGTATCAACACGACATCTGAAAGCTGTCTATTTTTTCATCAGCATTGATTCAAATTTTCGTCCTCGTTCCTTTTCCTGCCTTTCTGCGGGTCATGCGGCCTCACAGGCTACCACGATACCAGCAATACTCACGCCAGAGACCCCAGGAAGAAGGGGGTTACGGCCAATCCCAATACATTCGGGCTGAAAACAATCCGGCTTCTCTGGGATTCACCCAAAACTGGTATCATGGTTCAGCGGGTTACGATGTCTACCCTAATCAATGGTCCGACAGCCAAGGGTACATAGCGAACGCGAGCTCAGGGTATGCTGATTCTTCATACGGGTGGACGGGGTATCACAATTACGATGGTTATCGGCAGTCACGACATTCTGATCACGGGGCTCTTGTCGACAACAATCATTTTGGTGGCATATTCTCAAGAAACAGAAACTACCTAAACACTCGTAGTCGTCACGGGCACACCTCCAGAGTACCCAACAATAGACAACAGACGCAGTCATACTGTTCATCTGCAATGGCCTCTAATACTCTGAATGACGCTGGACAAGTAGCCACTGAAGGCTTTCTCAATTCACGATCCCGGCAACATAATAATCTGACACGGAAAACAGATCCTCCGGACCTATCTATGAAGAGAAAATCGGGCCCAAGCGAGGAATATCTGAAAATCTCTGCTGAGAAGAGCGAAACACTGGGAGGAGCCACGAAAGGTGTGGAAGGGCTTACCAGGAAGCTCCTGGTACTTGATCTGAACGGTACACTGCTTTATCGCAGTCCACACCGGTCACAGCATAACCCAGGATGTAGTGTTACGGAGGAAAGTAGATACACCCAATTCAGTCCCTCGCAGCCTCGATCAATTCGTACTGCTCATCCACGACCATATCTCGCTCCATTTTGCAATTATCTATTCCATCCGAGTACGAAACAGTGGTTGGACACGATGGTTTGGAGCTCTGCCCAGCCTCACAACGTAGACGACATGGTAGAGAAATGTTTTGGAATTATGAAAAGGGAGTTGGTTGGGATATGGGCTCGAGATCGGCTGGGGTTGGCTGCTGGTGATTATGGTATGTCACCTAGTTCGGCGTCCAGAATAATTCGATCTGATCTTTTTTTCTCCCCTTCTGTCAGGCAGAAAAGTACAAACGACGAAAGATCTCAATAAACCATGGAATGAACTCAACGCGATTCCACTAGCAGATTCTGAGAATTCAAAATCAATAGTGCTGCAGCGGAATCATTCTGCGAAGACTACCTTGATTCTTGATGATTCACCACTTAAAGTTCATCTCCAACCCTATAATCACCTTTGCCTCAAAGAATATGATATGCAAATGCGGAAGCATGATGTATCTGTACGAAGACTAGAGGTGGCTCAAGAACGATTCTCGGATAAGATCTCCGGAAAGCAGTCTTCTGAAGAAGTCTTCTGTCAAAAGGAAGTCCATGGTCTAACCAAAGGACCCCCAGAAGACTCCGCTCTCTCGACAAATGCAAACGACTCTCTGGAGTTAGTGTCTGGGACTGGTGGCACTAAAGCTCGTAAACGCAGAAGGAGGGGAAAGAAGGAGAAAGAGAAGAAAAACCGCATAGATCAGCAGACGCAAAAGCTGGAGGAGCAAGATCCTTTACCATATGATGAGACCTTGTTAGCTGTCATTGGAATTTTGGACGCGACGAAAAGGGAAACTAATGTTGCTGCATGGATGCGGAGTGGAGGCCTCATTCAATCGCCAATGGAGCGAGACCACAGCGAAGATGGAATGGTACCAGCTGAATCGGATGAGACTATCGAGAGTCTGAAGAAAATGGAGATATCTGGGGATGAAAACCAGTCTTCTGAAAATGAGGATGATATGCCTTTAATGGGCTCCAAACAAGTACCCTTACTGCCTCTCGAAATGCCATCTCCTAGGGAAGCTGATTGTTGTACTGGGATCAAGACCGAGCCCAGTAGAGTTCAAGTCGATGAGCCTTCCCCTGGAAGAAGAGTAGATGATATCGAACATCAGTTGTGGTTTAACTATCCTGCAATCAAGGCGTTTTGGGTATCAAGAGGAAGGAAGGCCTTAAAAGGACTGGAGATAGACATAGTCTCGGGAGTGATTGGACCAACAGGGTAGAAACGATGGTAAGGCATTTTTGGATACGTCAGCGTCTTGAACTATGTTAGTAAGTCTCTGATCAATGTTACAGGAAATGGATTGGATAGAGAATGGAGCATGTGATGATACCGAAAATCCGAACGTATAATAACCATTAAAGCTCTGAATTGTACATAAATACGAAGTAAATTACGGTAATTCACATTAGGAGATTTCATCAAGATATTTCCGTTTCCTCTTTCCCCATAGAGGGAAGGACGAAGGATTTGATAGCCACTTGGTGAACACGGCTTTGTATTCAGGGTGCGTGTTTGCGTCCTTCATTATCGCTACCCACTTGCGAAATTTTACTACATCCCCCAACGCACCGTAGCACATGGCAATTGATTCCACGTGTTGATCAATTAGCTGCGTACAAATGCCGAGGGGTAGGTGTTTGTGATAAGAAGGAGCAAACTTTTGCGGTTCGATGCGATGAAGAGCAGTCTTATGTTCATCAATGAGCATGGTATCAGGTAACGTAAGATCCTCCAACCACTCTTCAAAAGTCGGGAAATCTGGGGTGTATCTGGCTTTGGCACGTTCTGCATAGTAGTCTCCAACGGCTATAGAAGTCAAATTGTCAAGAACCACGTTGCAAGCACTGTTAACCGTGACATAAGACGGCAATGTACACTTTTCACAAATGCAATCAAAGCCGTATGAAGCTTTGAGTTCTTCTCGCAGAGAGACTTGGTTCTTGGATGGTGTAATATATGATATAGTTATTTCTTCCCCTGGTAAGATAGGACGCCGAGCAGAAAGCGTCAATTGCAATGTCTGTGCGTCCCAGCTCCAAGTGGCATTGGGTTCGCAACTATGATTGCATCGGCTGAGACGAAGGAATAGAGTACGATGAGCCAGGAGCTCGGGATGAAGTCCATCCGTGGAATTCAGGAGATTGATGACAACCGAATTCGTTTTCATGATGTTTTCGTAGAAAGATAGTTCAGCCGATTTGGACCTGCCATCATCCTGATGTAAAGTGGCTAACGAACTAACGAGAGCAAGCGACGATTTTGGGAGAGATTCAAAAATCTTGGTGTACATATCCGCGAGTGGAACGGACACTTCAGGCAGATAAGGCGCGAGTATGAGTGGATGCTCGCCAAAAATGAGATTATCAGGTGGTATGAATGACGTTGCAAACGTTCCAAGACCTTTCGCCCTTGTATTATGAACTTCCAAGGTAAGAGAAGGGGAGGTTGAGGCAGGCACCCGAGATAATAACCTCACAAGGATGTCATGCACCCCGTCGTTCAGCAAAGAGGCCCCTGTCAAGCTTCCAAAATTGATGGTGGAGAGAATATACGAGTGACCTGGCACATGAGATACAAAATTGACATCAAGATATGCGTGAGCTGAGTTGCATCTGAGTCGGTTCTCGACAACAGATAAAATTGGAATTGGAGGCGTTTTCAAGCATTCCTTGACCCGCGAAGGTGGCTGGTTTCTTCGGGGATTGACATTTAAGGATACATGAAGGCTTTTCGTGGAGGTCATTGTGGTAATAATTGTGGTAGAAGTTTTGACCAAAGGGAAGAGCGATAGTGAGCGTTGGCAAAGAATTTATGATGATGCGCCGTGGTATTGTAGCCCAGCTGAAGGACCCTTGAACGTGTAGTTCCACACACAGAGATCAGGGTGACAAAAATAACACGACACGAGGTTGTCCGTTATGTCAAAGTCGGCTGAACGGTGAAACGTTGATGTGGAAGCGTGAACTAGCGCCGAATATGCCCTGCACAAGACAAGAGGGAGACCAGTCTACCAGAAACGGGTCTCTTATATTTTATCCCCAGAATTGCTGCCGTGGACAATAATCAACAAAAACTACGACTGGGCTGCTGGTTTGATTCATTGCCAGGCGTCGACAAAGATAGATGGGGATAGATTCAGATAGATTCAGTTCAGTGCTTATTCAGCTGCCACCATCAGATTGCAACCTTGATCGTTCTCCCATGTGTTTTGTGTTCCTTTTGTTCTAATCCAAGCACAGAAAGAACAACAGGCAGGTGTTGACTTGACTCACGCAACGGTACAGAACATTAAATTCGGGAATGATCTAGTCTAGGGTATTGGGACACAGACGTGGTCTTCGGCAAGAAGGCGAAAATTAAGGGGCACTTGATCATCGGCTTATGGACCATTGATTCATTGTTGCATTGACCCCTAAACACAGTAATGATGCTTTTCCAGGTCTTTGGGCCTTTAGCCAGCCGCGCTTCACCGAGGCACCCGTATGGTGTGCTTCCAAATTGAAGTGATAAACGCCGATCGTGGTCTCAGGTCCCCATCTCTACGGCGCGGAAGTTCTCCTGAACTGGTTTTAGTTGGCCATAATTGGACCATTATGCCGTTATCCTAGTATATGTGCTTGCATTTATTGTGGGTCCTTGCAAACTTGCTAATAGGCAACTCAAAAGTTAGAATCAGACATATAGGGTTTCCCATTCGACTTTGGGTGACACCACCAATAGGAACTCTGCGGATAGGCTAATCTGGATGTTTGACTGGAACTTCTAGTTTCCAGTGTGGGTACCTTTTGCGGAAGCCACTTCTTAACAACATTCTAGAGAAACGGGTTTTTAGCGAGTCCAATAAGTAATATACAGCGCAGGTCTTCCTCCTGATACTCACTTTTTTTCCATTGAAGAAGATGCTGATGAATTCTCTGCAATTCAAAAGTCTGACTCGTATATAGAGAATCAGTAGATATTCCACTAAAATAGGGGCACACCTTTCCTGGTGTACGGAAGATCTCTGCTGAGACGGATGTACACATCTTCCAGGTACTTGTGATCTTCTAAAAAATTGTCGGCATGCTCTGCGATATCAGTGGGTCTTGCTCTTTCTCTGCTTTTAGCCCAGGCTCAACAAAGTTGATTTTTGTCTCCTCCAAAAGTATAGCATCAGACTTCAGGGGTGCAGGGAATGGCCATCTTCTCCGCCTTCTCTGCATTAACAGTAGAGAGTTCTGTGACCCAGATGGTATGGGTGAATATTGAGATGATGGATGGGAAGAGTTACCTGTGGTAGAATACTCATATTTATAATAAACGAACAGGTTTGTACCACTCGGCTGGCGAACCAATAACCCATTGCAATATTTATTCCATGGCTAATCGTGCACCCACCTTACATCTGATAACGTCAAAAAGGCTGTTTTTTGGTCACAGTCGTCTCTAGTACCAATCCAATAAATGCTGTATTGTATTGTAGGTTAAGTACGATCATTGCCTAAACCGTAGACTTTTCAAATAATATGGAACTATACGAGAGCTTCTTGTAGCTCTTTGTACCAGGTCATAAATTCCATTTGTCGCTCAATATGTCATCTACCACCAGCAGCTCCTTCAAATAGAAACCATCTCAAGCTGTTCTGTGATGACGCCCTGAGCAGCCCTTTGGGATTTCTTCCCCCGCTTGCGCACCTGAATCCTGGACTTGGTTTCCCTGGGTGCTTAGATGAAATTTCCCACAAAGGATGGGAGGTCCGGAGCCCGAGGTCTAGTAGGTGGTCCAAGAAACGCGAAAAGTTGAGTTTCAAAATACGGGCTAAGAAAAGCTGGCTTTGCAGCTGCATAGTCTGGATTTGGACTGTATGATGATACTAATTTTTCTAGGCGCTGCAGACGGAGCTGTGAGCTTCTTAAAAAGGGATGTGATAGTTGGTCACATGGGGGGAACGACCGCTCAAAGAGGTAGCTAAGCCACTTACTCGTGTCTGATCGTCCAAGGTGTTTTCGATCAATGCCAGAGGCACATCCTGCTGGTGACATGACAGGATACCGAACCCCAGGTTACCCTCGGAGAGAATCACATGAGGTTTCTATGTTGTCTCAAGATGCCAGCCGAGAAGTGTGTGCAGACATTCTAATGAAGGATTTCTGGAAGGAGTCATTTTGTAAAACTGGAAATCTCTGATGCCAATGAAGAATCGGACAATCACCTCGAGACCATCCAGCTGTTCAACTTAGCTCTATCATAAAAGACTGCCAGGCGCAATTGTCGAGATAGATGTCATGTCGTCAGCGTATAAACCAGGTGCAAGCGTCTGTGTATCCATCTGTATAACCGACAACAAAAGGAGAAAATACCTGAGAAAATACCGTGGACTATTGATGAATCAATAACAATAATTTCATAATCGTTACACAATTTATTAAAGGTGGCCAGTTTGGAAATTTCAATGACAGTATTTTTCTCTATGTTCTCATTTTCATTACTTAGTTACGTACAGTATGATAATTGAATTGTCTGATGCACGAGGTCAGTATTTCTTTGTCACTTGTAAGGCATCAGTACATATTGACCTTGTATAGCGACTCTGAAATCATGACATATCCTCTAGCCCACTCCCAAACAATAATCAACATGAGGTTGAGTAACAGTGCCACCCCTCATCCTTCAAACGTAGTCTTATTTTGAAAGCCGAGATTCTCCTGCGCAAACTCAAGTATACTCCTCTCCACCTCCTGTTCAAAATTTTGCTTTCTTAGACTGCTGACATCCCCACCGAGCAGCCTACACTTCACATCTCCTAACCAGGTCATGAACTTGGTCTTCCAGAATATAACGTCTAGAGAGAACATGACACTCCGGAAGACAATATGGGACCACCATTCCTTGATACGCTGTCCAAGCGCCAAGTTTGGATTCCGTGTTTGAGATTTGGACGCCCAATAACCTGTTAATTTGATCCGATTGACAGGGGAGCCAAGGGACTGGTTGTTGCCTAAGATCAAAGCATGGAGCCCAAAGCAAAGCAAGGAAAGATGAGTAATCATACCTTGTACCATCCGCATATTTCGAGTTAAGAATATAAGCACCTTAGGCATCCTATCTGTATCAGTCAAGAATTCCTTCAACTTCTTTTTCATCCGAACGCTCATCTCATAGTGTGTCAACGGCCTCTCTTCCTGCTGACTTTGCCCCTCATCTATCTTCACTCTCTTTTCCCTGTTTCTCCGCAACACGGTAGGTCTCATCAAAGCAAAACTTGCCAATAAATCAGGTATTGCTAATCCCCAGTTCTTTGTCACTTTTTCAACCTGGGAGTAATCTCCGCTCAGCATCCCGCGCCATAAATTTATCCATTCTCTCTTGAATCCCTCTGGTGTCTGGACGTAAAGTCCGTGATCAATAAGAACGAGTTGCGGCTGTGTTGGAGATGTCGGCGAAGGGCGGATGATCACGTTACCTGGATGAGGATCGCAGTGGACCCAACCCCAATCAAACATTTGTGCGGAGAAGAGAGAGACCATGGTATGCATGATGTACTGCGTACCACCCTTGAGTGGTTTCGCAGGGAACTCAAAGGAGGCTAAGGGTTGTTGTCTCGAGACGAGTAAAGGTGTTGGTGTCGACTCAGCGCTTTCTGTCAGTGGCTCCTCTTCTCCAACTAACCGCCGAATGCCGTTCGTGTCACTTAGTCGCACGCCGTCAATCCACTCAGCAACCATAATTCTCTTCGTCGAGTATTCAGAGTATACTTTAGGAATATGGACCTTGCCTCGTAAGCTGGACTCACTCTCAACAAATGCTGCTGTCTTCCTAGAATTTTGTGCCTCTCGTTCGAAATCGAGCTCTTTTCTGAGATGATCGGAGATGAAATCTTTGGATCGTGCCCGATGAACCGCTATTCTTCAACAACAGTCTGACACAAACTCACCGACTGCGAAACACACTGGCAATTCAAACTCTCTTTCAAACATCCACATAGCGAGCCAAGAGATACTCAAATCCCATTCCATCTGAATGCCTACGTCTGGTTTCTGGATTTTCACAGCAACCCATTCATCTTTGCCCCACAGCTTGGCCTTATGTACTTGTGCAATACTCGCACTTGCGGCAGCTCTCTGCTCAAACACTTCGAAAATGCCACCTGGACCATCTGGTGGCGCACCTAGTTCCTTGAGGAATACTTTCCGAATGGTAGAGTAAGGGACTTGGGGCGCGTCATCGAAAAGGGAGGCAAATCTGGTTTGGAACGCTTTTGGAAGTACAGCTGCATTTGCACCAATGGCCTGTCTATTAGAGTAGTATTCTTGTTAGTCTGAAGACTACGCAAAGATGATGCATACCCAAGTTTGATGTACAAACCACCGTTGGAGGTAAAGAGATTGAAGATTCTCCGCGCAACACGTTCGTGCAACTCTGGAATCTTCTCGCTCTTCTCCGGCGTGAAATTTAATTTATAGTCTAATGTTATTATCACACACTACCGAGCGATGCCATCAGTATGGAAGCGGAACAGACAGAATGGAGGCACATACCGTCCAGATCGTTCGCAAGCTCCTGAGAGTTGCCGAGGCATTGTAATATCTATCAAAAAAGTACAGTATTCCAATACCGGATGAGATATAGGCCACACGTTTGCCGTACTTGAGGCTTCTAGAAGATTTAGCGAGTACACGGGAATGGAGTGTTGTCGAGAAGGGGTACCATGCTCTCATCTCAGTGACGTTAGCCTTCGGAGACGCGTTGAAAGCAGAGGAAGAGCAAAAAATGATATTTTCATGACCTCCCAAGTGCAGACAGGGTGACCTCCAAGCCGTCTTCGTTGCCAATGAACGAAATCGGCAAAGGACTGAACGCGACATCCAAAGCTAGGATTGACCTGGAAATAAACCGTAGCCCCGACCTAATTCAAGAAAGAAGGAAGCAGTCCAGATGACTTATGTCAAATGCAAGAAGAGAGAATCCTTCAATTTCTTTCGAAGGATAAATCAATTTGTCATACAACCCCAGACATGGGTGCCGATCATCAGATCACGTGTAAACAAATCTCAGTTGCCGGAATTCAGTCATCACCCGGCAGACAAGCAGCTGTCAACTGATCAACCACAGTTTGATGTCAAGTGATTAGTCAGCTGAAAAATCAGTAGCCACCAAGAGCTCAACATTTTCCACTTTGCTTTCTTCCTCTTCATGGATTCCAACAACACACATATTTGTCCTCTAGGAAACCCTTCAGCATCTTGCTCATGTTGAACCGACAACACCCAAAGTGTGACACGTGACTAGTTGACACCTTGCTGATCAGTTGACGTCAAACTTCGATTGACAGCTGTTTGTCCACCGTGTCAGCATTAGTGCATTTCCGAACGTTGCAACATTGGAACAGCGGTGAGAATTTAACGTGATGCAGCGAGTGGTCCAATTGAGGTGATTTCTTTGCCTGTATCAGTCATTTGACTAACACAGGGTCTCGTTCTTATCCACTTTTATGCTCGAAACATTTCCTCCCCGCTCTGTCCAACAATTGTCATAGTAGCAAAACCAGATGGATCAGCTATAATAAGAGCCATCCAAATTCTCCGTGAGTGTCGTTATTCGTTAGTAGACTTAAGTGATGACGTTTCCTCTCGAAATTCAGTGGACGATAAATTTCCACAGTGGCTCATTGTCAAATGTTATGATGGCGCCAATGGTTTCATGGGAGACTCAACAACAGCGTTCAAGGTAGACTACGTTCAAAGTCAACCCAAAGGAGATGGTTGTTGAAATTTTCGTACCCAAACATCTTCATGTGGTGTAGCATTTCATGAAGTGATTAGACAGATTCTCGGCAGCGGAAAATACTCAGGCGCACGACAAAGGACAATCCCATTTGCAGAACATCACGCCCAACTATCTATGGCCGCACTTAGCCTCCAAGACACAGAAAGGAAGCAGAAGTGAGCTTTTTGCCTTGATTCACTCAGAGCACCTCAGCGAAGTTTTGAATCTGATTGTCCTCAGAGTTACAATTACGGCACGTCCACGTCAGGGTATGATATCTTAATTGCTGCCATGACAATCCTATTTAAGTTTGTACAATCGAATTCAGCATCCTGATGGATCAAAAATGCAATGGAGGAATTGAACAAGTTCCAATTTGTTTTGAGTTGTCTCTACACGCAATGTTGATGGGGTGTTTCTTGACGCCAGCTTCAAGGTTGGCAACACATAGCACTTTGTAATATCATGGATTTAATCATCGCAGGATTCCCATGTCAATACGATAGAACCCGAAGTGCAACTTGCAAGCCAGTCCTGCAGTCATCAGCCCAGTACGATTAGTGAATACAGTGATCAAGCTAAGAACTGCAGCCAGTAGACTTAACTCAATTGTGGAGCAATTCATCTCTAACCTCAGCCAAACTCCCTTGCTCAACGCCCTTGGACATCTTCTTCACCCTTTCCTTCACCTGTTCTATCCTAGTCCCCTTACTCCTTGTAACTCCGTACCATACATTCCACCACAAATTGTCACAGAATGCTCGTATACCCTACCTCCACTTCCATTGATGCCCTCATTGTTTCCATCATTACCACCAACTTGGCCTCTGATATGTTTACAACTTGCATCAGAAACTTCACCCATAGCAGTAATCCTCAGTTGAATAAGCAGTGGGTGGATTACTGTCAGTTGGATTGGTGCGGGGAGGAAAGTAAACTGAGTTATTTTAGCTGAATAAACCTGTAGTTGCAAGCTAATGATAATTTACCAGATGTATGCCTGTTTGTAGAGATCTTTGTTAATGAGGGCACATAATGTGTTTAGCTAAACTATCAATCAATAAATGACTAGAATAATATGGCATCTGTTATCTATCAATCTGAAAACTATTGGTGATCATGCATCATGACTTGACCCCAATAGACAGTCCTTTCTGATTGCCAGAAGTGGTTTCTTCCATATTCCACCTGGAACTCCTAAGAAGCACCACATGAGCACTACTCAAGAATTCCAGGTGGAGTCAAAAAAGAACAGTTCTGGCAACCAAAGGGTTTGTCTTTCAGACTCTCCATCTGTGCTCCATCATCCATCAAGCAGTATTTGGATCTATGTGTGGGAAACGGTGTGACTCAATATACGCTGTTCTCACAGACAACAGCTCGGCTATTAGATCTACTCTGTCTTGATCAATCTAACACAGATTGCAGCAAATTTCTCTTTTAAGGAGGATATTTCCCACCTCAATGTTTCTTGAAAATAGTAGCTGATAGTCGGTTAGTCATTTGCTCTGATATCAGATTTTCATCTTCATTTGTTCCCAGACATGAATGGCAAAGTATTATATCCGAGGCTGTAACCCTCGTTCTCCGAGGTACAAAGGTTTTCCTCTCCCTCATCACACTCCCTTAGTCTTTCCCCTCTCTTCGCTCTGAAAGTCGAACTCGGATCGCAGACCTGCCTTCCTAGACATTGACGTGACGTGGACCCTGCAGGGACTTCAGAAGTTTATCACCAGGATCCTCACATGACCGAGTCACTAGAACTTCCTCACGACATTCTTCGACTTATCTTTGAACAAGCTATAGAGATCGATAGTTGTAAAGCCGTCAAGTATGCATTAGTCTCCAAGCTTGTTTGTCTCTGGTATCTCCCTCTTCCACTCGTTAAACCGTTTTTGAACGTCATATTTGATTTCTTAGGGTCGAAGCATGCCTCTATTCGGACGTTCAATTATATTCAAGGACATCAGTTCGAAGATTTGTACGAACGCTCGTATCATCTACGAAGCCGAAACAATTCTTCTCTCAACATGTCAAGTCGTTATCCATCGCCTACAATATCAACGATTCTGAGTTGACAGCGAGAGTTCTCTTTTTCTGTGATGGCGTTGAGAATCTTACCATCTGGGTTATACCATCCCACGATCACCACCACCACCATCGGACTCTGGAAGATCCCAGTCTCAGTTTTCATCACTACCAAGATGGAATCATCCCCAACTTACACTATATATCTCGGGACAACCGCTGTAGCACTCTTCACAATTCACTTCAACATCTTCGTCCGAAACGTCTCGTACTGCTCATTGACGAACCCATTTATCATTGTACTCAAATCGGGATGACGCCTGATTTCTCACTTGGGTTATTTTCCAACTTGACCCATTTATTCATCACCAATAGATGGACAGAATGGTCTACATGGTCGTGGTCATGGGACAACATGTCACCATCACTTTCTCGCAAGAACGATACATTAATACCAACCTGTGTCCTCGACTTCATACCCAAATTAACTCACCTTTCACTCGAAATTCAAGTTGGAAAATGGCAAATATCGTCAGCATCCATACGGAATTTTCGAAAATTAGTTGTGGATACTAGTCTAGCGCTTGCTACAATCCTTACCAGTTCTCAATGGAGTCCGCACCTCCTTGTCTTGCTCTGCGTTCTCTCGTTCGATCAACAGCCAGACATCACTGCTCGAATGATTAAAGAACAAATGAATCATCATTTAGCGTTGCAACTGGAAGGTGGATCACAGTATTGTTACATCGATGATTCACGTCTTGTCTTTGCTTATGATAGAGAACCCTTCAGCGAAAGGGAAGCTGGATCATCAAAAGTACGTGGCATGTGGAAAAATGCTGAGGAAAATGTGCAAAATTCAGCTGTTCGTGGTCAGTATTACGTTTGTCCAGTTCCTTCTCTGTTTTGACATCTTTTTAGATCAAATCATCTTTGAACTTTAGCTTTCACTCTCTGTTCTTTCGAAACACATAGCAATTATCCTACTCTCGTTTCGAATTCGTTATCACCGACGAATGTAACCTGATATCTTTAGATGAAAGGCGAATCGATCGGGGCTGGCCCAAGTGCCATGAGACTGAAGTGGATGCTTTGAGCGTGAGAGAGATAGTGTTTTCTGATAATCGTTATGGCATCCTGTATGCGATGTATCAATAATCCGGGAATCACATTAAAGAAGGACAAACATTTAAAACATCCGTACAAGGGCCATGATCAATTGGACAAGATCGTCTCCCATCTAACTCAACCAACCTCATATTGCCAGATTGTTCATCATCAGCGGGTTGTTTTGTCGTCAGACTTCCAGTGGATAAATGCATTATTAGTGTTACCGATAGAAAAGGTACATTACCTTGTCACTGCCGTTTCTCGTACTTGTGCATCTGGAGCTGCAACAAAGCAGGTAAAGTGTAGATCGGTATTCATTCCGTTGCTTTCATTCGAGGGTTGTTGTGTTTGTCCAAGGGCAGAACTTTGTAGATGGATCTTGGTAAAAAGATCAGTCGATTCAAAGAGTTTTCCGCGTTCTTCGGGTGTTTTGTCTTCGTTATGTGCTGATTTTCAGCGTAGATGATTATTATCGAGTATATAACGTACCTTTACAGAGATCTATAAATCTCTGTAGTGGACTCTCGGGCGTGTAAGTGACGGACGACTTGGAGAAAAAAAGGAAATCAAGTTGATTAATTATCTCATTTGGGGTAGGCTCACATTGGCGATGGCATGAATTAACGCTATCGTTCCGCATGCATTTTCGACCTGACACCACCACCACCACCATAAGTCATCTGTGATGGAACAGATTTTATGAACGCACGTATTGCTTAACATAGATCAAGGTCGGATCAACAGAGTGCTGATCCTCTTCAGTTATTTCCTCGTCAAATTCCGTTTGTTTCACCTTGATAGAAGAGTTTAATGGAAATAAGAGGATCACTGCTTTGGTCGGTTGCGGGATGATGCTCAAGAGCTTAGTGAAAATGTTGAAAGCCTGACATTTGAACAATTGTTTCAATCAGAACTCACCTCTGGGTCGAGTCCATATACATCAACAAACTGATCCTGCGAAGTGATTAAACCAGCTTGATTTGCCCACTGGTGTAACGAGAGATCATGTAGAAAACTGCCGTGTTGATGCCTTTACCCACCGAATTGAACACCTGGATACCCTTGATATCAGTCGATCGAAAAAGAGATTGGTGAGTAGCCTACCTCTGGATTTGCTTCCAAAGGGACCCATTTATTGTTTTCTGTAACTGTTTTGCCGGGCGGAGACGACATGATGGACTTGACTCAGCGCAGCAGGTGCTGTGAAGTGGCATGACATCATTGTGGCTGTACGGTCATACCGATAAAGGATGAATATTGATTAGTTCTAACCCAGAATGAGGATTTGTATTTGGATTTGTATTCAGTCGATAGCCTGCTGACATCTATCTACCTATTGGTCCTTATTCATCACATACTCTGACTGAGTAGTAATCTGACACTTTCAAACTTGACACGTTCCCATATCAGTCACGTTGCTAAATTCTAGGCCAATCCAGACTTCTTGGCACACAAAGCTACATAGCCCCCACCGGTTTGACTAGAAGCTCAAGAGCAACTGTCCCTGCTCGGCAAAATTATGCGCCTATGTATTGATCCGATACTCCGGGCCCATAAACTATCCTATTCTGGGCGTTAGGACAGCCATATAATACTTGCCTGGGAAGCTACAGCCACAATGACTCCACGCCTCTCAGACTATGAACCTCTGGCAAAGATCTGCTCAGCATTTGTCCTCGAGCTCTTTGCTCCTGGATCCCTCTCTGACGGTCTGCCTTACTTTATCGCCATGGCATTGTCCCTGTCACAGCTACCCGAGGCCCACGCTCTGGCTGCCTTGATCCTGTTGCACCGTCTCAAATCACAGTGTCCTGCTTCATCTCCTGCGGAAGGCAGTGATGTAGAACGTCTCTTTCTTGTTTCCTACATCGTTGCTACCAAAGTTCTCAGCGATTTCCGTCACCGTCCGCAGTTCTGGGTCCTGGTTGGCCAGAACAAGTTTTCTGCTGATGAAATCACACAGATGGAGAAGGTATTTTTGGAAAATATTGCGTGGGATTTACGGATAGATGATGCGACACTTGCCATGTATCATGTGTTGGTGGAGAGGCAGAAAGGGACATCGCGCACGAATTCGATCGGGGATATGAGCCTATACTCTCCCACTGTATCAAGTATACCCCCTGTCGCGGTCGATTCTGTCATTGCTGCTAGTTTGAGTAGCGAACAGTCCGAGCGCAATTTGGCAGCTATTGATCAACGCATTGAAGAACTTCAACAACAATACAACTTGTTACTTTCGGGTCGGCCCTGCAGTGGCCACCCGAAATCTACACGACACGTTATCAAAGAAAAGCTCAGACACGCTCTCCACCTATGATTGACTCGATATGGCGATTCGTAGGGGAGATTTGGTCGTATGCTATTTTATTGAATTTGTAGTGCTCAATTACTCCAGTTCTCAGTATTGTATTATGCAGCCATTTCCTTCTCTATGCATTCCACTTCGTATCCTTCAACTCTAATGTCATTCAATCCAAGATCCTCGTTCTGCTGCCAAGATCTCTCATAAATCTCAACTGTCATATTTGGGTCAGGGTCAGGGGCATATGGATTTTGTATGTAGGAATTTGAGAGTGGGTCATCGAGGATGATAGTGAATGGCACTTCAGCTGCTTTCACCTTTTGTGGGCAGGAGAGGAGCTTTCAATGCAGGCACAATAACGGCTGATGAATCTCACGTACTTGTTGGAGGTTCTTCAGAAAGGCAGCAAATGCATCTTTATCTTTGGCACTCGAGGAGTCTCCACTCATGAATACTTTTTCCGCTAGTTCTTCATGGACTTGCTGGAGAATACCTTCAAGTGTCGTGAAACGACCTCCAAGTGTACCATGTGATAGAACCAGGTCAATTTCGGGAATAGTGAGTCCGGCTGTTTCGCTCTGATTTCTTGTTAGAATCATAGCACCGCGTTAAAAAGAATATCTGAAGGCTGACTTTGAGAATATCACGACTTAGGTCTTCGCGATCTTCAACTTTGACAGTAATACGTTTTCCTTTTTCTGAAATGGCACCTCCGGATTTGATTTCGTTGTCACGATAGCCACATTTATCGCAATTAGTTGACATGATGAGAATGTCCTAGATTGTTAGAGCAGCAAAAAAAATTGAAATGATTCGCAAAAGCAGACATACTTACTTTGAAATAAGGTATATTTACTTTTTTCATGTTTGTTTCGATTGAGTGTCCACAACTTGAACATTGTCCAGGGAATACGAAAATCTCATCGTCATGAACATCTTGAACACTCATACTTTCGGGATTGGCAACTCTAGGAGTTGATAGTTCTTCGGAATCAACTAGACCTAAAGTAACGTTTTGCTCAAGTGTTCGGTGGTAGTTTTTCTTATTCCATTTGGGGTCTCCCATGTTTCCGGTAAATTCGATGAAACTGTTTCCTGCGGGATCGTCTAGTATAATAGTGAACGGAAACAACATTGGGGTATCCTTTTCCTTCGCGTATTCGGAATTTTTCTCGTTGTCGTCACCTAGAATATCTCTCAATTTGTTTATAACGTTTTGAATTGCTTGGTAATTCTCTGGATTCTCTATTCGTCGGAGGGGTTGATCAATGTTCAGGTCAGAGGTGATATCTCGTATGAGACCTTCTACCGTCGTTAATTGGCCACGAGATGTAGGCGGAAGCGTAAGTTCCAGTTCTGCAATAGTAATTTCGCATGTGGCAGATCGTACTAGTTGACGATCCAGGTCTTGCTGATCGAGGATACGAGTGGTATAGATCACCCCTTCAGCTAACAAATTCTCTAAATATTGGAAAGAGGAGATCAAAAGAGATGGGATACGAACGTTGAATAGCAGCAGCAGCTTGTATCTCGTTATTCTGCGTTCCACAATACCCACACCGGAAAGACATGACGACGATTTCTCGAAAGAAGGGAATAGACGTTAAAAGCAATCTTGTCGTTCCCTGCCAGTCTATTCATATAAATGCAGTGCATTTTAGTTTGAAATAACGGACCTGTTCGTGGCATTCCATGCACAGTGATGAAATTTCCGTGACTGCTTTTTCTTCGTCATCGGCCACTTGCGTTTTATTTGGTTTGATCTGGTCAGTCTGGTTTGCTACTTGACCTATTGTCGGGAAAAGTTCCTCTGCGGTTGACATAGTTTGCAAGGATAAAGGTTTATGAAATCTAATCATAGACTTACCTAACCAGGCACTTGGAGCACTGCACTCGTAATCTCTGCCAGCACGATTGTAAACGTCTTCAACCACCCTTGATAGCCACCATATTCACCTCATCGACAACCACAAAAACAATCCCACACATATTCAAGTCGAACATATGCCAGGTCTCGAGTATCTTGGACCACCAGCCAGAGCAAGTAACCGACATGGCCCCTGAGAAGGCAAGAATGGACTTGGTCGAATGGAGGGCAGCACTTTATCGAAGGATGAACGTACCGATTAGGGTCAAGGCAAGTTCCGTGAATTCTGTACTGTGCTTGTCAGTCAACCTATACCAGAATTTTGTATAATTATTCCTTTCTCGTCTCACGACAGGCTAGAAGAAGCTTCTGAAATACTCTCTGGCATGGGATTGGCACTCTCCACACCACCCCAATACATTCTCAAAGCAGATGGTGATTTTCAAGCCAAGGGTCACTTCCACCGCATCACTCGAGCAATGTCACCTGCAACTATCACTCTATCTAACATCTTTCCTGGTCAGAAGTTCACAAATCACGACCTTGCTATAATGTACCCTCGCCCCTGGGCAGCTCCATATATGTGTTCGCCACCTGCCCTATGCGCATCGCTAATCAGGATGTTATCCCAGTATCCTAAGCAGTATTCGACTGTGTATGTTCTACGCTCAGACCTGTCGGAGTTGATTGGTTACGACCGTCCGAATTGAAGGATGGCTACATTAATCCAGATGTTGATGAAAGCACCAAGACTTTTGTGGATCAAAGGATTTCATACGGAGCAGAAAAGGTCATGTTGTGGATTTGTGCTCAACTCTGGCTACCCGGAGAGTAATGGATAGGTGATGTATTATACGAGATCGTGCGAGGTGTGTGTGATACCTCAAATCTTCCGTATAAACCATGACATTGTACGTTCAATGTCGTATAGCATTGATGTTGCAAGTATGTTATACTCGTCAATGAAACCAAGTGCAATGCAACATCATCCACAGGCCATGAATTTACTTTTGTTAATACAGAATCCTCAGATCCTACGGTTCAAAGGCGAAACCTTGTCACAAGCTTCCACACAGTTGAGGAACAAATCAAAAACCTTGGGAACCTGAAATTCCGTTGCAAACAACTGTCACAGAACAAAAAAAATACTCACATCCACTTCTTGCACTACAAAACAGTTTTTTCCTTCTCTACCCCACGACTCCTCATTCAAACCTTTATAGTTCCAGATGTCGACCACGGTCTCACCCATACAAAGTCCCTCATTCAGTTCAACATCGACCCTGAACCTCTTACCCTGAAACAGGTCAGGCTTTTGAACATACGCAATAGTGAGAGCATCATGTAATGGAGGTCCAGAGTGAAATCCAAAGACAGATTTGTACGACGCAGCGAAGAAAGCAATGATAGTACTTAAGGTGTGCCGAAGTGGTGTTTTTGGATTTGGAAGGGAAGGATAGGGTGAACCAAGTATGGGTTCACCTGGTGTTGAAGAAGGGTGTACCCCAGTCAGTAAACGATGCTGGATTTCATATGTGACGATTGCTGTATGAGAGACATTGATCGGGATCATCGTAGTCTTGACAGGCGAATTGAGTATAATCTGTGCTGCGTGCGCTAGAAAGTGATTTGAGCGGACATGCAGAGAAGCTTTTGATTGACGCACGATCAGTCAGAATGTTATATTCCGCCACAGCAGACCTATTTCCGAGACCGACACCACCTCCCAAAAACACAAATTCCTCGATTGCCCCTTGTTCGATCATATTCGAGTATACGCTGATGAAAAGTGCGATATTCGTCAGTGGCCCACTAGAAATCACTGTTACTTTATCTCCTTTGCCACCTTTCCAGACCCTTCTGATCTCCCCAACCATACCTTCGAGCGATCCCACTAACTCACCCGGCTCATCCTGCTTCTGGACAAAACGATTCATAACCGCCGGCTCGTCTGCACTCGGTAAGCCTTCAACACCTCCGAGGCCGTCCTCTCCATGAATTTCTGGGTCGTGCTTAGCCGGTAGAATGAGGGGCTTTGAGGCGCCTGGGTAGACCTTAACATGGGCAGGAGCATTGAACACATGTAAACATTTGGCAGCATTAAGGCTTGTGTAGCTGCCAGGTGCATTGCCGTGCGTCTATCAGATAATATTGTAATTTCCATCTGATCTGGTTAATCATACTTACGGTTGAGACACCAATCAGATTGACATCTGAGCAATACACAGCGAGCATCAAGGCAATGGCATCATCATGACCCTAGAATAATGTTTCAGTTGGAACAGATAAGCTGTAGTGAAAAGCCTGTACAGGATCAACATCAAGCCAAATATTCTTCATCAGGAACTGTTACAAAGCCTCAGACTTGGTGCTTGAGAACAGATTGCGAACCAGAACCAAAGATCCTCTAGTATGTCTGAGTACTTATATATGAATGGATAATGGTCCGTGCTGTGTAACATGAGGTTGGAGTTAGATTGAGTCATGACACTACCATTAAGAAAAGTACACATTCTCGCATGTGTGGGTTTAGGGTACTTTTAATTGACTGTGTCCAAACATACAAAGATTTCCTTATCAGTTATTTTATCACTAATCTTCTGGGAGCATCTCAGTGCTTCCTGATTATCTTGGGCTGTTTGCACACACGACGGATATTTAGGAGTCAAGTCGCCGCTCAAATTAAGTCACTTGTCTAATTCTAGCAAGAATGCAACGATGGTAACATGATTGTTTTTCTCTATAGCAGCATCAACATCTGACAGCAATCTTTTCCCACCGTAGGACATTGTTTTGTTCTACCCTTTTGATTTTTTTTATTGGCTTATTATTTTTTGTTTTCTTCGCTCGACTACGTCTAATCCCACGGCATTTGCCAGAGAGCTCCCCTAACCAGTCAAAGACGCCGGGAACGCACTCTCACCCTGTCCCTCTCCTTGAACACAAACCCTGACATATGGAACTCCATCCATGCTCACTTGACTATGCTCTGCTCCTCACCCAGTCCATTTCCCCTATATTCTTCTCTATTTCTTTTTCGTTCTGTGTTTGTCTCTTTTGTATGACACGATTTGTATATTTATCAGAGGTAGTAGACTACCGCAGACTGTGCGTACACCACGTTACAAATTATTGATCAAATAAAACAGAATAGCGGGTCTAGGCGACTTGACATTTTTATATCCGCCATGTGGGTCGACTCAGGTTCGAACTGGGGACCTTCTGTCTGCCCGAGAATCAAGCTTTCCAACTGCGCTATCGACTCACGCAGATTATCGAGTGATCTATACTCTTCAATAGCTAAACTCGATCTACAGATTATCGAGACGTCGAAACGCTGAATGAGTTTCGAATCCACGATTCACCGTGAACTATTTACATGAGTGTATTCTAAAATGATAGACCATCTCATGGCCATTGTGGTTCTCTGCACTCTATCCACGAGGTCCCTCCCTTCTATATTACCACTCTGCAAATGTGAAAGAAGAAAAGAGGCATGGATCTATTCCCTTTTTTACTTGCCAGTGCGGATGTAGCTACGCAAGCTGCTGGTGCACCCATCGCTGCCAATTTGGCTAGAGAAAGTCACCCTTCTAATACAGAGTATAGATTGAAAGCTCAAGTATCTACAAAATACAGCTAGTTGAATTACATTGTCAAGCAACCCAATCTCTGACTTCGGCCAAATTTCCTCCAGATGCTTTCTCAACGCCCTTGTACATCTTCTTCACCTTTTCCTTTCTTCTCTCTTCACCTGCCCCATCCTCCCCATCCTCCTCATTCCTCCCTGTAGCTCCTGCACCATGGCTAGTCATGAACTCTGCCACAAATTTTGCAATATTCTTCTCTCCAATTTCACAGAACGCACGTGCACCCCATCTCCATTCATACATATCACCAGCAGCTCCATTGATATCCTCGCCGTTTCCGTCCTTGCCACCGACTTTGCCTCTGGCACGTTTACGACTTGCACCAGAGACTTCGCTAATCACTTGTCTATCAAGGTAATTCTGTCTGAGGAGTTGTGATAGGTAGTCGTCTAGTTTGACTGAGCGGCAGGTAGATATTGTCGTCAGGTGGATCGGCGAAGGACCAAGCGTAGAGGGTAAACCGAGTTCCTGTAACTGAATACGCAACACACCTGTGGACAATGATTAGTTGCGAGCTAATAAAAATATTCAAAACATACGCTCTTGTACAACTCTTCCGTTCACTAAAATGAGCGCCAGGATGACATACAAGACACCCAAAGCGCCAAGTTGGTCATTCTGGGTCCATGATAGGATAGAACCATATGTACGGGGATGCTGTTCAACATTGTCGTCCCAACCATTACCATCTATCAGATTGCCGTCATTCGCTCCGCCACCCACATCATCGCCAAAAAATTCCCCAGAGTTGAAATCAAAGGCCCCTTCCTCCTCGAGTATTTCAGCATCAGGTTTATTGGCAAGTTCGATGAGCCTAGCGTCTATTATTGATCGAAGCATGTAGGTTTTGGAACCAAGAATGTGAGCTGACGCGGTTGTCAGTCCATGAAATCCAAAAAGCTCTGACAAGAGCTCACCTTTCTTCCTGCCGGTGGCTGTCTTTCGAGCTTGTTCGAGTTCTCCTTCTTCATTTTCTGCTAGGGATCGTCCAGCCTTCTTAGCCTTTTTCACTTCTGCTGCAGCTTCTGCAGCTTCTTGATCTAATCCAACCTTCGAGGGCAACTCTTGAAGTTGTAGTCCAAACGTTGTTTCGAGAATTGTTTGAGCTCTCTCGTAGACTGTTTTAAAGCATCTAGTGTTTTGCAAAACTGAGTAGCGTCAGTGTTTCGGTCATGAATCAACAAAATAAAATCACTCTTTTTGTTAATGTCGTCGCGCCTTAAAGGCAACCTTCTCGCTTCGTGGAACAAGGCCAATCGCACCAGGTCGTTTGCTTTTTGTTTAATCACCTACTTATGTATATTTGCCACACTCCAGGTTATTGTATACCGGTGGACACTCACGTCTTCATCATCCTCGCCATCCTCATCACTATCAACATCAAGGCCCTCCTCTTCTTCCTCATCAGAGTCAGCATGTCCCCTAGGTTGTGGTTTCGATGGCCCCGCGCGCTGCGGTTGTATAGGAGCTGGCCTCTGACTCAGGGTGGGTTGTCTGCGTGTAGATCTTACCATATGACCAATGTTGATGAGAACGCGAATGCGTGACGTGGTTACATTTTTTTAAATGGCTAGAACAAATCCTATGTATGATTTAGTACACGAAATACCCAACGCTGCCTGGTCTCGGAGCTCACGTTCAGAAGACAAGTTCTACTAGCTACACCGGGAGTGATACAAGACGACACTTGATGCATAACTAAATTATCGCCAGTTACTGTTGGGATAATTCAATTTCGTGGAATTATTTCACCAGCCTCACAATCTTGAAGGAATTTCCTTACGAGAGTATGCCATCATCGTCCCTGCAAGGAATAAGACAACTTTGCATTCTACTAACTAGGAATGATGATAGGAGCTAAAATACAGTGATCAAGCCTTTCAATTCTTCGAGCTCCACTCATCGACACTCTTCGTGCGCGGACAATTCGAACTCGGAGGTGATGAGAACTGTGTCTCAACAAAAACCTTCTCAACACCCGCTCGTCGAAAATCGAATGCACGATACAATTTCGGCATGTCCTCCAAAGGGACTCGGTGAGTCAATATCCTTGCTAGATCTAAGGACAATTTTCAGAATGAGGATTGATAGTAACGCACATGGTTGGATCAAATTTTCCTGTCATAATATAGTCATTCAATAGTCCCTTCCAGTACTTGTGCACTGGTGCTTGACCGTTTCCGATCAACCTAGTCCACCATGAGAACCAGAGGAAACTTGGGTGGAACACCTTATAACGTACCTAACACCCTTTTCCATCAACGCTCCAACATTAACGCCATTTGCAAATCCTGCATAAGCAGCGATGATCCCACATCGACCCATCTTTCGGACGGAGACAAGCATCTCATTCAGTGTCTCTGGAACATCTGTTTCAAGCATCAGAGTCTTTTGAATCTTATGCGACCACGACTTGGGCTCGTGAAATGTTCCTAAGCTCATATATGAATTTAGGTGTGTACGCTGTACGCCCAAAGCCAGTGACTGGCTTACCGCAATCGAGAGCCACATCAACGCCACCTGGAGCCAATTCTAACAGTCTTTTTGCCACATCCTTATATTTCGCGAAATCAACAGTCTCAACCCCTAGCTTAATCCTCGCAAAAGCCAGACGTTCCGGCACCTTATCAATGCCGATGATTCGAGAAGCTCCCTTCGACTTGGCCCACTGAGCAGCGCACATACCGACGGGACCCAAACCCTGATAGAAAGAGTGTAAGAGGTATCAGTAACGAACCAAAGATACTGCAATTGACCAACCCAGATTGCAACAATATCACCTTCCGTTACCCCAGTATCAACTACACAGTGGTAGCTCGTAGGTATTATATCAGATAGGAACAACGCCTTTTCATCTGGGACGCTATTTGGGATAGGGAGTAAATTTACGCTGCCCTTCGGGACTCGTACATACTCGGCTTGACCGCCGGGGAAGCCGCCAGTAAAGTGGGAGTATCCAAAAAATCCTGCGTCACGTTGACCATACAGCTTCTCTTGCAGTCTACATAAAATTGAGTATCACTTCAGGATAGCGAAGATTAGCACGCACGAAGAATTATTAGTGTTGTCACAAAAAGAGGAAAGCTTTTCCTTGCAATATCGACAGTTTCCGCAAGCGATCTGGAAGGACGCAACCACACGTTGACCAGGAAGCAAATTCGTTACCCCAGGTCCAACCTTATCTACTATTCCCATGAACTATCAAGTTGCAACAATGTTAGCAAGCTCCTTGTTTGCTTCTATGTCATCACCTCATGACCCAGGATATCGCCTTCTTGAAGTGTCATAATTTCTCCATGGTACCTGTCATTCGACGAAGTCAGCACAAAGTAATGATGAGATCACACTGATAGTGCACAAATGTAAATCAGAGCCACAAATCGTAGTCCCAGTAACTCTCACAATAACGTCTTCAGAATCGGTGATTTCAGGAACAGGGGCGTCAATCATTCGTACGTCACTGTTCCCGAACCAAGCCAAAGCACGCATTGTTTTACCGTCGGCACGATGGGCATATTCTGGTTGGACTTCAATCGGACCGAGAACCTGGCGATGGCGAGTTCATTTTAAATTATCGGAATGCTATTTAAAAGAAACATACCGATTGAACAGTATTTGCTGCTGCCTGCATAATTTAATAAAGAGAGAGATTTCAAGGCGTAGGTTTATATAGGTGGAAGAATGACGTCACAGCAGAGGTCTTGGATACATCATAGGTTTTGTCTCAATTTTGACATAAGCCTCAAAAGCTAAATAGAGCCACTACTCGAAACTATCCTTGGACAAAATTGACTGTAGACACAGATGAGAAATTATGGTATTTTGCATAAAGACAAGAGAAGGTATATGTGGTGAAAACATGAGAGCTGTTCCGTTGATCCCGTCACGATCTAAAGCGGTGGACCACGTTAAGGACATTAAATGGCATTGACGGAGCTTATAGGTGAAGCCAAGTTTTTCTATATTGAAGATGACGGAAGTCGGAGATCATACGGATTTTGCGGAAGCACGGCAACTTGATGGTCAAGCTTTGGACCACACAACGGCTCCATGATGCAATCATGTCCACCAAGGAGCATCTTACACTCCGTTACGAACTTCACTGGCGATCAATGTCAGTTAATGCGATTGGTCCTCGACAGATTTCTCATGAGTTATCAGATGAGCTCCACTACTTAATTTGAGGTATCCAGACCAGAAGGTGGTTGGTCTTCTGATTGCCGTGGCTTCCTAATATCCCAAATATTCCAATCGTGCCTCCAGGACTTACATCGCCACCCTTCCTCCCTTCCCTCACGTTCCTTACCCTTCACCGAGTTCCTTCTGGTGGTCTTCACCGATTTCGCATAACCCCCACCCTCAGGTCGTTGGTGCTGTATTTTGAGAATTTGTTGCCATCGTCTTGCCTTTGACATCGAAGAAGTGACGGAGGTCAGAAAAGGTGGCAATCTCATTCAGCTCATGGATTGTTTGAGTGCTCCGAAATTCAAAAAGGTGGATTTGTTCATCGATCCAAGGGAGAGTGCATAGGATGTTATCAAAGATTTGTTAATTCGGTCTGCAGCTGCGCTCAGTGCACTCTCAATTCACACATTTGCCAGCCGGGGTAACTGGGGATATAAATTTCCAGGAGCTCTGATTGGGATACGATACTTCACCAACTCATTCATTCTTCTGGTCGGTCCGTCGCTGATCAATTACCTTCACATGTATATGCATATGAGCATACATGCAATATATCACGATCATGTCCCTTCACGTATCGGTATTGTTCTATCCTGGCATCCGCTTCTTGTTCATATGTCTCAATGCTGGAAGAAATGCTTGGCCAATAATGAAGATAACAGAACTGGAGTAACTGGCTAGTCCACAACCTAGAACGTACTGATCCTGTGTGAGTGGTGTAGTATGGTGGCAGTAGCAACGGCAGTGGTTTGAATGGTACTGGGTGTGGAATGAGTGGATCGTAGTGGCCATTGAATCTAGGAATCCAGGGTCCGACAGCGTCGAGCTCGGTGATGAAAGCATCAATGGTTGGGAGGCATCTTGAGATGCATGATTGTGAAAGTTGAAAGATGGTTAGGAGAAAAGTGAGGAAGAGTTGAAAGAATGGTTTGCGTGGATCCGCCGCTTCCTGAGATGTGAGTGATTCTATGTCGTTCTCCACCTCCATTATTTTCCAAGACATTATCGCTCAACATGTAGCCCAGATGAATAAAGCGGACCATATTCATTTAATTAGTTGTACGTGCTATTTTGGGCATTTTGTAATAATTTGAAGATACCGGATGTCCTTGTCTGGACTGCCGCCGCAAAACGTCAAAGAATATAAAAATGAGATATGAAGTCAAAGTTCTTTGGTATGGTAGATATAGCAAAATGGACCGCTGATATTAAACAGACATATAATTATAAGCAAGCCTAGCCCCCAATGCTGAAAAATTCTAACACTGTAAGGGTCAAAACTCAAATAATGGTTCGTATTCTGTGTCGAGGAGGATGTGAAAGAAGACATTTAACACAAACTGTAAAAACAATAACAGAGAGAATAATCAATCACTCATGATTATCGGAGTAATCATGTCTTTTTAATTTTGACATCTATGTTTAAATTCTTCTATCCATACTCCGTCTGCATTTCCCTCTATCTTCATTGTCTGCCTCCATTTATTTTTGCTTAGCGACGAATGCATAAAGCTTCAACGATCTCCGGTACATTACACAATACACCTCGTACACACCTCGTGCTTAGGAGGCTCGCCCTGTAAACCTAGGATACAGTCATTTGATCTGGACCTTAGTATCCAATCTTTATTAGCATTTGAGGATTACTACGCCCTATCCTTCTGAATGATGCAGACGAGAATGTCTAAATCGAGTTTCTTGGAGCCGTCACATCCGAAAAAACATGCCGCTCACAGTTCTCAATATGACATTCACAATCCAAATATTTTGTGATAGAAAACCATAGCATGATGAGATTTATGATGCATGCGACAACACTGTGTACAGATGGAAGAAGACAAAAAGAAACTGC
>Ga0153955_100251_pt1 | contig 34002 bp, 25 predicted proteins | sample TSFL039MetaG_FD_104744 | JGI IMG/M metagenome (GOLD analysis project Ga0153955, IMG submission 104744) | Attine ant fungus gardens microbial communities from Florida, USA - TSFL039 MetaG | ecosystem: Host-associated > Fungi > Mycelium > Unclassified | place: USA: Florida, Wekiwa Springs...
AATCTAGCCGCTAAGCGGCACTTCGGAAGGAATGGAGCTGGGGTCTTTTCGAGATCCCCGCATCAGATCACAAACGACGAGCGGACCCGAGTTCTCTCAAGAGGGTTTTTAATAGTGCTCTTCAACTTGCAATTGGAATCACTTCACTAGAATGATGTGGAATCTGGATACTAGTCACGGTAGTCAAGATCATACTTCGAATCCTGCGTGGGTTTCCTGCTAATCTAGAGCTTTTACAGTGACTCACTGAGAACAGGTTGTCTTCACTGTCAGTGTCGTGGAGTACCATCTGATTAAATTCTTACATTGCCTGAAGGCATCAAGGAAATGTAATATTCCCTTCTGGCACTCCATCTTATATGTCAATGCCAGTGCCGAGTGTGTCAGCCTCATCTACAGCATAGTAAGTGTCTTATCACTTTCCTGTGCAAGAGACAGAATACTTGAACCACAAAAATTCATCAACTAGCCAACCACCTTTTGCTCAGTGAGTGTTCTTGACTTGTGTCCAAAAACAAAGTCCAACTCATTCACATCAGACATTACTCACAGCAACAATTATCTGTCCCAGAGGTTGTACCACATAATCTCTATCAGATCGCACCTCAAGCAACTCAAATCATCATCATCGAAGAACCTCGTCGACGACACCATGAGAATCGACACCATGAGAATCGACACCATGAGAATCGACACCATGAGAGTCGACATGAAACCCACTTCCACTCAGCGGGATCCATTAAAGCTGCCCAATCTGTCACCAGTTCAACTTTGAATGCTCCAACTAAGGCTGAATACCTGGAATCACGTCATTACACTGACCACCATTCCCATCATCGTCATTCCAGCCCTCACTCTCATTCGGACACTCATCGTCATTCAGACACCCATTATCATTCGGGCACTCACCATCACTCAGGCTCTCATCCAGACACTCATCGCCCCTCAGGCTCTCATCATCATTCAGATTCTCACCACACAGGCTTCGACCATCATTTGAACTCTCGACACTACACAGATGACCTTCATCACCACTCAGGATCTTATCATCGTGCAGAAAACTCTTCTTATCGCCCAAATTCCGGCCATTCAGCCCATCGCCACTCGGATGAGTCCACGAATCATAACAAATTGGCTGGACCTCGACTTCAATCGTCCTCCCTGCCGCTTGATGTAGTTACATCCGCACGTCACTCTGGTGGTGAATTTATGTACTCCAATTGTACGGGCCGTAAGAAGGCACTCTGCGTAAGTTAGCATTAGTATTATTGTATTTTCTTCATCTTGTGGGTATCCAGATTGGTATTAATTATCGTGGGCAAAGCCACGAACTTCGAGGTTGTGTAAATGATGCCCGTGGCGTTCGAAAATGGCTCATGGGTGAGTTGAGTTATTTAAATAGATATCATCGTCCTACTTGAAACGGCTATGTAGATTATCATGGATTCAAGACAGAAGACATCGTTTTGTTAGCTGATGATACGAGTGAACCTCGGTATCTACCTACTCGAGAAAATATGTTAAATGCCATGAAATGGCTGGTTCGAAGCGCTAGACCTCACGATTCTCTGTTTTTCCACTGTGTGCCTTTCAAGTCGTTCTTCAGAACCAGACATCTAATGACTCGCAGACTCTGGACATGGTGGCCAAGTCAAAGATCTGGACGGAGATGAAGCTGATGGTTTCGATCAAGGTTTGCTATCTACCGGTGTTTGTATGGAACAAGCTCACGATTATACACAGTCATTTTCCCCTTAAATTACAAAAAGGAAGGTGTAATCTTGGACGATGTATGAACACCGGTTTGATGCTTGAAATATTCTGACTCATGCACAGGATCTGCATAATATCATGGTTCACCCCCTACCGGCCGGTTGCCGACTAACGGTTGGATATCCTTCATCCTGCATGAGTCCCCATACTAAACTCGAGACAACAATCTAGGCCCTTTTCGATGTACGTCCCCGTTTTCCCTGTTATGAGCAAAATCAGCTTAGACATTATTCTTGTAGTCCTGTCATTCTGGAACAGTTCTGGGTAAGTCCGTTCCCCATCGTTACCGCAGGTACTAATACTTTCATGAACAGATCTTCCGTACATCGTAAGTTTTGCATTTTCAGCTCCAGTCAGAACAATAGTGACGATTTAATACCAGTTTACATGTGAAGGACTACGGGAAAATGACATTGCACGAGATTGGATACAAAAGAAGGCAAGTTGTGCAGATGTTGTACGTTAGTCGAACCACCCTGTTTGATTCAAATCTTAACTGGGGACTGCTCTTTTCGAAATCAGATTTCGTGGTCTGCGTGCAAGGATGGAGAAACTAGCGTAGACACCTTCAAAAATGGTATTGCCGTTGGTGCGATGAGCAATGTCAGTGCAATCAATTCTCACCATATCGATTTGAGCTCACAATACGCGTAATCCAGGCTTTTATTTCCGTTCTCAGTGAGTGAATAGCGTGACGCCGATATTATGCTTTCTTACCCTGCTCCAGGGGAACAACCGAATCAGTCGTATCGTGAACTGCTATACTCCGTCAGGTTAGTCATCACAGTTGCATATAGAGATGAGACATTCATTTTTCAGAGCAATTGTTGGTCCCAAGTACGATCAAACCCCTCAACTTGGAAGCTCTCATCCAAAAGTGAGCCCCTATGCTGTCATATTAGTTTATCATTCACAAAACCTTCATTCATTTATAGGACATGAGTCATAGGTTTATTGTATGAGAGAGCAATCGACTTTCCTATTTACTAGACAGAATCTTCGAGTAGTTGGATATATCATCGCGGTGTCTATGGGAGCTCGCAAGAGGTCCGAGATGTTCTGTCTTCATGCTTGTCCTTGATATAAACAAGTTTAATAACACATGTAGTCCACTCCACTCTCGCTGCAATCCAGAGGACAGCTTAAGAAATTTTATTGTCTCCAGTCAGATAGTCAATGTGTGGTGTAAAGGTGGGACGCTCATTATAGCAAGCAAAATCTCCCCACACAAAACATCTTCTAAGCAAGACAGAAAGGCAACGGCGCACCGAAAAGCTGAACATAGGTCAAAAAGTATCTTTCTCATTAATAATTGTTCTTATTTGTTTTTAGGCATCCTCTAATCTCCGATTTGACATTGAAATTTGATACATGCACGCTGGGGTGCAGGTCCACATGCTACTGTCTCTTTCTTCCAGTCCAATGGGACTGTCTTTTGTTTTCTGACGAAAACTTCATATTTTTTACTTACCGAAGATTAGATAGTGACTGGATAATATGGGTCTCCTTCTTTTCTTTATTACTCTAGGTCAGTAAGCCTGTAACAGACGGATGCTGTTGCACTCGCCAAAAACAAAGCCTTCCACCCCTCTAACATTCTCTGTCTTCGAAAGTGGGTGAGACCTTTGCTTCTCCTGCAAAAGAAAAGTGATCCTTCCAGATAATTGTCAAGTTCGCCTGGAAAGGGAAGTTGTAAGGTAATGGAGCTCAGAGATGCCGACCATAATATGACCATTTTCCCTTTAAAACGTGATGGCCGAAAGGCGATCGGAATTCACCACGCGTTGCTGTCTGTAGAGATCAGGTGCTTGATTTCAAATACCCTCCCTTGATTATCCTGGCTCTCTTCCTCCCTCTTGTACACACCTCAACAGCATGGCGCGGACAACATTGTCAAAGAGACTCGAAGGTACATTTCTATTTATGTATATTTATATATATGTCCAATTTTCTGTTTGATTTCAATCTCCCCCTTCGCGTTTCAATCTAGCCCAGGATTTCAGCGCCACTAGGTTGTAGGACTCTACCATTCAGAGCTAGTACAGTTCCACTGTCCCATTCCTTATTTGTCTTGGAATTTCTTCTCTTTCTCTCGCTCGCTCACACTATATATATACACACAGTTTCAAAATTGAACAGAATTTTACTACCGAAAAGTTGTGTTTTTTACAAGCGAAGGATGTTGGAACATAGCTGTCCCAGGCTCTCTTCGTCTTTATCATGATCTTAGAGACTAGTGGGAAGTTGTTTTCTTCGACAATAGATTCTGCATTCCAAAGAAAAGGCTTTTTTTTGGCTCGGTTGAGAAATGATTAGATACCGATGGTTGCTGTCTATATCATTGAACTGCAGTGAAAAATTACGACCTGAAAGAACTAGCCTCTTATTGAATCTCCGCCACTTACTCGCTTCACATCCTCTTGAAGAATTTCTTTTAGAAAGGAAAAGGGAAAAAGTTCTGTCTTATTTGTTATATGCTCTGTCAGTAGCCCACAATGGACGGAATGCCATCGTGCATTGGTCAACCCAGTGTCTATCTCCTGGAAAATAAGAGAAAAGAAAGGAAAACAATAAACAAGCAATAGTAAGTTCCGAGATGAAAGAAATCTCTTGTAGTGCAGGTAGACAAAAAAAGTAAACAAAAAGAGTATGGATTTCATGAGTCAAGAAAGTAAATTACTGACCTTTCCAGATTGACAGTTTTTTAAAAAGGACGGATCTGACTGTAAAAGGCAACTAATTAATAATGCAAGCAGTCACAAAACAGTACTTGCCGAAAGCAGTGTGCCTGCCGAGCTCCCATCATCAACAATGTTATTTGTTTAATTGTTTGATGATGACTTGTTTGTCCATTCTTGGTGTGTCCTTGACATACATAAAAAATCCAGCATAAGACATCATTTTCCCCCTGGATATTAAATTAGATGTCCTTCCTACTTTACTTTGCAAAAAAATATATGTTCTTTGAATTTGGTGATCTTGATAAAAAAAGCTTTTGATCCGACATCAGACTATTTTCTGATGGGCCTTCCGCTTGGTCCCAACTAGCAAAGTGGATACTTACCACGTGTGTTTCTTATTTGTCAGCATATTGGAAATATGGGACTAGAGAATTGAAGGGTATTACAATTTGATGTGTTATTTATAATTACACTACAGTATGGGTATCAAGAGGAATGAGGAATCAATTGTCTGTTGCTAGGAGAGTGTATCAAATTCAGAGCATAATGTATTATTGAGAGATATATCCATTCATTGGGATCCCAGAGTATCCAACCTTTCTGGTAGCTTCAATCATCTGCATTCTCTGTCAAGTTGACATTTAAAAGATGCAAAATCATTATTCTGAAAGGTCCAATAAATCCATCCTTGAGGAACAGTCTCTCCTGTCTGAACCCGAAGCTGGTTCTTATGCTCTTCCTGCTCTTCTGGGAATTCTGAAGTGGTCTGATCCTAGCATCCAGCCTAACTTCGTTGAACAAATCACAGACATCTGACCATGAAAAATTCCATCTTGAGCATGTAGTGCTTCCAGTAAACCACAGCCCACAGTCTGTGAGCGCAGTAGACCAGATGTTGAATTCGGCAGGGTGGGTCGGAGAATGATCAATTAAATTAAGTAATAAGTATGAAGGACGCTGTGTGTCTTTCAGGTGGTGTCAAGAAACGAAACTGCTGCATTTGTCGGTCCAGAATGGATGAATAGAGTAACACTCCATCGATGGCTACGGCGCCGTGTGTCAACACGACCGGATAGCGGTAAAATACTAGGCGTCATGGTAGACGATGCATTTCTGGAACCTCAATTCTGGGAAGGTTCGACGTGAGCTGCTGAATGAAATCACGCTGAGAACCTACCAGAAGTAGATATGGTTGGCGATAATTTCTATAGCCGTTCTGCGAGTTTGAAGCGCTATATGGCACAGATGGCGTCCTTTCTGGCCTAGTCGAGAGTCCGGAAGATATTCCGGTATCAAAGGGAGCACGGTTGGACGTAGATGATAGAACAGGCACTTACAAGTAGCCTATTGGAATCCTGAGCAGTTTTTCAAGGCGCTGAAACAAGGAGTATGTTTACTGGATGTGGTTGAGGCCCGCAGCGTTGATGGTGACAAAGTCGGCCTCGATGATCCACTGAGGGTCTATAAATAACCGCTACTGTTGTTCATTGAATTGAGAGAGGAGTGCGCAGAATTCTAGCGGCCTCTAGGAAGTGTCCAGGTCTATGAGCTGGCCGAGGATGAATTGATCAACAATGTTGTCGTTGCCAATGGCCCCAAATATGCGCGGCGTGATTCACAGCTGTTTGGGCAGGGCAGATGAGCTGGAGCTGGGGCAGGGCAGATGAGCTGGAGCACGGCAGGACAGAAGGAGACGGACTTTAAGGATGAGCCCTGAAAGCAGGCGTCAGAGTCAAACGAAGGAAAGACATTTGGTTTTAGAGGCTGTCAGGTCTGACGGCAGCGACGTTGCAGGCGGTGACCGTGGCTGACGACGGGCCTCGAGTGCACGGTCTGAGACGACGGCGATGGCAGTGAGGTGTACCAGGACTGTGACCGGACCCTGAGGCATTGATAGAATATATAATGGTAAATACTTTCTTTTGCTTTTTCCTCCCATGCCTCCGGACTCCCCCCTCATCCTCACCCACGACCACGACCCAGATGTCGTTTTTAAAGGTCCATGGATGGCTCACACTACAGCCACCTGCCAGGACCTCTTGTCGAATTTCCGTCATCTCTCTCACATCTACAATGACCTGCTTTCTCGACATCGTGCCCTCTCGGATGCCCACCAGGCTCTCAAGGATGAATACACCGTCCTTCGTGGCTCCTACGCCCGTCTATCTACCAAGCACCAGGAACATGTTAATGACGCCAATACCTCTCGTATCCAGTCCTGGCGCTATGTTGTCCGCGTAGAAGAGCTCGAAAAAGAACTGTACCTTCTCAAGCAAGGCGACAAGCACTCAGTGTGCGTGTGTTGCATTCCTTCTGCTTCCTGTCCTTATTTTTCACTCAGGACACACAAACGCAAGTATATTGATCTCGGAGATGATTTGGCAGGGTCAGAATCATCGGCTTTTCACTCCTCACATTCACATAGCCTGACAAATGATACCATGAATACACTCGCCAGCTTGAAAACAGAGATTCATCATGACACCTCCTCCAATATCCCGTCGCCAAAGCGATACAAGGAGTGTGGTTCCGTATCTGATTACGAACGTGCTTCTGCAAATGCCGGTGTCCACCAGCATCTCATTGTTTCTCCCGTTGGAAACCCAGTCCATCACCAAGAGGAAACGACACCCGAAATCTATCCTCGGCCTTCAACCCGGTTCAGTCCTCCTCAAATGTTTTCAAATACTAGATCGTCCCAGTGCAGATGGACTGAAATCGTTGATCCTCACGCCACTGCAGCTGCCATTGCAGCTGCGTTCTCAGTGTCAGCTGTTGGCCAACTTGATCATTCTTCTGCCCCTTCCCCTGCCGCGCGAGAAACCCCCTGGGTTGTTGTATGATGTTTCACCTCTCGAACACAAGTGGCTGTTGGGTCGACAACCTCCGCATTTTCTTTTTAATTCACAGCCTACCTTCGTGTCACATTACTTTGCAATCCGTATGCATGTGCCTTGCCCCGATTCGTTTGATCCAAGAATCTTACTAACAGTGTTTCTGCGTTAATATGATGACGTACAGTCCACTCCTAGCCTCATGTTTTCCGCTATCAGGACATCCACTCGACACCGGATTTTGTTTCTAATGCGATAACAAAGATAATTGGCGTGTAACTTGTAGCTGACGTATCAACAGTTCCCTCGCTATATTGTATTCTATCCTTTTTCTTTCGTCATGTTGTTCTGCTTTACAGTTACTAGTTCATTTATTTGGTCTGCTTTTGTTTACAATTAAACCGTTTAATCTTAAACTGTCTACCTTTGCATTTTTTTTCTCTACATAAATGTGACATAAATTCGATGACAGTCTTTCTTGCTGAAAAGCTGTTGTATTAAGTAATATAATAATCAGAGCCGATCGTCACGATCGTCACTGACGTCATCTCATCATCATTTTTTGGGTAGTTGGAATTTAAACAGAGCCCCTGACATAATCTAACTCACAAAATCATCCCCCTCCGTTGATTCTGTGGTATATACAGCACATAGACCATCGTCACCTGCAGTTACAATGACGGATCCATTCAAGCCAAGCGACGCCCCCATAACAGGACCCCGATGACCCGTATGGGTTTGTAATGGTTTCCCAGTCCTAGTGTCCCATGTTTTCAAGGTCCCATCAGCGGATGCTGAAACCAACAAGTGGGTATGGGGAGGTGGATGTGAGAGCAACGCTGTGATAGCATCTTGATGCTCTGCTGTGGCTCTTAACCTCATCGAGCTTAGATCCCATATACAAACCTTCCCGTCTGTAGCTCCTGTGACGACTATACCGGGCCCTTCATTGTTACCACCCAGACCGGTGAGATCGACAAATACGACAGCCTCAATGCTCTCATGTTCTGTGTGACCATTGAGGGTCGAAACTATTTCGCCTTTGGAGAGAGAGATAACGCGAACGCCACCTGCTGCACCGCCAACAACGGCGAGTGTTGAGGAGGGATTAACAGCAAGGGAAGTGATACCATCGAGGTTAAATCGACCATCGTCTGGGGTCAGTTTGAAGACCGGAGTTAAAGAACGGGGGTCCCAGAATATAAGGATGTTGTCGGCATCAGCTGAAATGATGCGCTTGCCTATGGGCAGAAAACTGAGATAGGATACATTAAGGAGAATAAATAAAACCATACCATCTGGTGTAAATTCGCCACAGTTGACAGGGCCGCTATGTCCAGCGAAAACCTGCATTGTTTTCCCAGAAGGCACTGCGTCAAAATGAGCGTTCATTCAGATCAAGAACGGAAAGTGACACACGTTGCCACAGCCAGAGTGTTGAGTCGTTGGACCCTGCTAGAAGGATACTACCTTTGGGATGCCACCGGAGGAACTGAGCGATAAATGGGTCAGACCTTGTGGGTCCGACCAGAAGGACCACGCACCATAACTTCATCGGGACCTTGTAACTCTGTGAGGAATTCCCAGATACGGTAATCATCCCTTCCCTTTGTTTTTCCTACTCGCCGCCAAATCCGAACTTTGCCATCCATTCCTCCTGTAGCAATCATCTCTCCATCGTGACTCCAAGCAGTCGATATGACACTATCAGTGTGTCCAGTCAACTTGACCACAATTTCGCCGTCGGTAATGTCCCAGATGTATCCCATATCATCTTCGCCTCCAGATGCAGCCAATGGTTCTGTGGGATGGCAAGATATAGTAAATACGGAGGATTTGTGGCCTTTGAAGTGTTGAACGGAGTTGTCTTCTACTGAATCCATAATTGCAGATGAGGTACCACCGATATTTGGGAGATCACCGATTTCATCGTCTTCATCCATCGGTTCGTCGCCATCATGTCCTTCTAGGGGGTATTCCTCAAGAACATCATCTTCAGTAATGAACTCCGTCTCTCCTTCTTCTTGGTTATGCTCGTGAGTTCCGATGTCGTGGGTTTGGTCTTGGTTGTTCGAAGTCATGAATGGGAGGATATTCTATTTATCAATTTGTTTTGCCAAGTAACTCATAGAGAGAAATTTCCATATCGGGCAGAGTCATATTCTTCCACGTGGCCAGGCGAACGGAGCGGCTCGTTGGTGTTGACGTGTTGGTTACTGAGGAAGCTGGGTGGTCTGTCGAACAGGAAATCAAGAATAAAAAGATTCCATGAATAGGGGGGATGGATGACCAAGCATAAGTAATCAATCTCCACGTCAGACTTTTAGTGTGAAGGTCAGTCTGCTAACTACCAATGAGGCTCTCTTTTGTGGTCGTTTCGTCGTTCTTGATAGCTATTGCTTCTGCCTCTAATGTGGTTGAACTAACGCCTGACAACTTTGACAACGTTGTTGGTCAAGGAAAACCGGCTTTAGTTGAATTGTACGTCTAACTTACGAGGAATATTGGTTGTCATTGCGCTTATTAGCATTTCAATTTCTAGCTTCGCTCCGTGGTGGTGTGTCACATGCGCTTAGGAATCTAATATACGTCTGACGCTCTGGATTTTGCCCAGTGGACACTGCAAAGTGCGCAATAATACGATACGAACACATGTTTCGCGGGACTCATGACACCTCATTTCAGAATCTGGCACCTATATATGAACAGCTTGCAGATGCATTCTCACACGCAAAGGACAAGGTTATAATTGCAAAAGTCGATGCTGACGGTGTCGGCAGGCCCTTGGGTAACAAATACGACGTCAAAGGATTCCCTAGTTCGTTCATTTGAAACAAATTTTCTGCGGTCACTGTATGAATATATCGAAAACAGCTCTGAAGTGGTTTGATGCTGCTGGAACACATGAAAAATACGAGAGCGGTAGAGATTTGGATAGTCTTGCAGCTTTGTACGATTTTTTGCCTCGATATATATGTTCTGTGTGATCCTCTTACCCTTTTTTTTCCAGTGTGACACAAAAATCGGGCGTCAAGTCTAACATCAAACCATCTCCACCTCCAGAGACAACTATTCTCGATGTGTATAATTTCGATGAGATTGTCATGGTACGTTACTGTTTCTGCAAAAAGTGCTTTATTGTAGGTTAAATTTCTGGCATAGGATCCATCTAAAAATGTTCTCGTTTCTTTCACTGCAAGTATCCTTCTGGCGCTGGAAATAATTTACGTCATTCTTATGACTTTTCAGGCCCCTTGGTGCGGTCATTGCAAAAACCTCAAGCCCACCTATGAAAAAGGTGAGTGTATGTGAAACTTGGTCACGAGCATCATTGTTATCGAGTCCATAAAGTTGCCCACGTATTCAAGCCGGAGAATAGTGTAAGCACGTTATCTGTTTCTTGCTCGCAGTTGAAGAATTGAGTACAAAAGACAGTGTGTCGTGGCAAATATCGACGCTGACGATGCAAAGAACAAGGACATCGCTAGGAAATACGACGTTAGCAGTTTCCCTACCCTCAAGTTCTTTTCTATGGACAACAAGGACGGTATGCCGTATGAAGGCGGCAGGTCCGAAGCTGATTTTATCGACTACCTAAATGAGAAGTGTGGCACTCAAAGGAAAGTAGGTGGGGGTTTGAACGACCAAGTAGGCATGAGCATCAGCCCTCTTTCTTCGTTGCTGATTTCTACGGTTTTTCCAAGGCTGGGCGTCTTTCATCCCTAGATAGCCTTGCCCTGAAATTCATGAGCGCGAGCCATGCCTCTCAACAGGCTATCATTGGCGAAGCCCGCACCTTGGCAAAGAACTTCCCAACTGCCGAGCAATACCTGAAGTTCATGGAAAAGGTTGTCGATAAAGGTCACGATTACGTCGAGAAGGAGCACAAACGGTCAGCAAACCTTTGTAATAATTTTCCTTCTCCGCTGACTCGCGCTGCCTCTGATTATCTTTGGATTGATCATGATCTAATCGTTGGTTGCAACAGCCTCAGTTCAATTTTGGAGAAGAAAACATTGATGCCTGTCAAACTCGATGAACTCCAGATCAAGGCTAACGTTCTCCGTGCGTTCTTCGATGAACCCAAGGCGGAAGAGGAAGTCAAGGTTGCGAGAGAAGAAGCGGAGCTTTAAGCTTCGCTTGGTTGGTTCCCGAGATTCTTAGATTGACCATATTTAATGAATTTCACTCCGGGCTGACACGTAAGCACGTGGAGCTTGGGGGAATATGTTCGATCAAATCGCTGGTCAAGGTGGCGTACGCCATCTTTTCGTGACCATATCGCAAAATTAAATAGATTGGACGACACTCGTGATGTTGTCGTTATCATTTCCATTGCTACAGTTGTGATTTCCTCTATGAAACCCAATGACGAAGCATCCAGAGAAGACCCTAAGCAGGACTACAAGTTCTTCCTGACTGATAGTTTGAGGACGTGCATGCCTCATGGTTTGGTTTCTAGATACCGACAAGATTTTTTGGTCCTCGAGAATTCACGTGCGGAGTTTTTTTAATTCATAAATTTATAACGCGGTGCTCGATCGCAGTCCGCGGTAAAGTACCTAGTATTCTACAATACACGGCCGAAAGTACAAAGAGAAACCTAACGAGAAATGTAAAGCAAGACTCAGATCACTCGCAACTGATCCAGACACGAGAGAAGTGAGAAAAGAGGGAAAGAAGAAGAAAACGGGAATTAACGAGCAGTACTCGGTGACTCCGCGATAGCACCCCACGTTACTTGACTAAGCAAACGCTCCAGGGTTGTCTGTTAAGAACAGGACAAAGTGTTTGATTACCATGCGATCGTCGCTTTTGTAGGTGAAATCGTTCAGGATGTGAGCTCGGGTTTCGACCCACGTGCGGAGTTATCCTAAGCGCGATACGGTAAGACCTAAACTATTCCATTCACGGAGTTTGTAGTGACTTTTACCCATCTTCTCAGACTCTGACTAGTGTTTATCAGGAAAGCTCCCCGATCAATGTGCCACTCGTTGTTCACCCAGGTGATGGTTCGAAATGTCTTTTCGAATGTGATCACAAATATAGTCTACGAATGATACGGGGTAGTTGGGGGCTTCTCCGTAAACGAATACCGTGACACAATGAAGAAGGAAACAGGGGGCACATGATGCATTTGAGTTTTAACTTTGGTGTAGGCATGGATGGAGAGATCCTTGATCTATGAGCACTTCTTGTTCTGCGAACTCTTCTCTCTTTAAGCCAAATCATCTATACGCTTGGGGCATTCCTTTCACTAATCTTGATAAGAATCGAGTCCAATCCGGTGAGTCGATCGAGTACTCAGTCCGAGGTGTGAATTTATAATAGATAAACATGATTTCTGCCCGCCCAGATCATGCCACCTTTCACTGACGATGATGTTATCAAACCATTTATCCCACCGCTCTCCGTGGAGGAATCAGAATCAAGTTCTGAAGGACTTTTGGCCCCAACGGGATCCCTCGCTCCTCCTCCATTCATACTACGGCCTCACGAGCATGATCAGCCAGTAATCCCTGACAAGGCTGATTACGAGTCGTTTGATGATGAGCCAAGTCCATCTTATATCCTTAAAATGTATCGATTTCGGCCCCGACGTGGGGATTGGAAACACATTTCGTCTAGGGGGCCCTCAAATGCCGATGATGATCCCATGGTCAAGTCCCTCCCATCATCGATGCGCATCATTACATGGAACGTTGACATTATCGAAGACGTATGGCAAGACCGGATTAATGGGATTCTGCGCCACTTACAGGAAATTATTGATAGCCATGATGAAAGAGGAAGGAGCCTTGGGTACAGAGGGGATGCAGTTGTCGTCTTGTTCCAGGAGATAACACCAATGATGTTCGACTTGATACGTACCGACGAATGGGTCCGGCGCACGTTCGCGATGGTCCCTCTGAGAGAGGACAGATGGCCGAGGCAAGCTTGTTGCGGCAACGTAACGCTGGTGTCCAGAGATTTGGAAGTAGTGAAAGCACAGATAGTTCATTTTCGTACGACAGATGCGCAACGGACAGGTCTTCTGGTGTACGTGCAATTATCGGCAACTGGAAAAATTGAAGACAAACGAACCATTTGTATTGCCAACACGCATCTCGAGTCCTTCCCGAGCGGTGAACGTAAAAGAGCCAGACAGTTGGAGGCGCTGGCACAGTTGTTGAAGCTTGATGATAATATCGAGGGAGGGTTAATCGCGGGAGACATGAATCCAGTTGGAAAGATGGACTGTTTCTTAGCATGCAACCTAGGCTTGGATGATGCCTGGCAACGGGGAGACTCTGATCCAGAAGGATTCACATGGGGATATCAAAGCTCAGACGAAGATAAGAAATATCCACCGGCCAGACTAGATAAAATACTCTACGTCCCGAAACGAAGATATAGTGTCGATGAACCTCAACGCATTGGCGTAGGTTTGAAGGTTGCGGCCGCGGAACAGGAACAATATTGGGTTTCTGGCCACTACGGTCTCCTAACAAGCCTCCATATGGTTGGATAGCAGCTTGAAGACGACAGACTTAGTATATGACTGATTTGTGACTGCGCAATACAAAAAATACAAAAAGCCGCGGAAGTGACCGGCTAATCACGCTTTGTTTGTCCAGATAAACAATCCAACATCAACAAATAATCTAGTGAGGCACGCCTTCTTTTTTCTTCCCATATCTTCCACGCTCTCACTTGCTCTCCATTTTCCTCTTCCCGGAACCCACAACCACCATGAAGGCTGTTCTTCTCCCACTCGTTTTTGCTGCTGGTGTTTTTGCTCAAGGGCAATTTACCATTAATACTCCGTGAGTGTCCCCTATTTTACGCGGTTAGTCAGTTTACACGTCTGCAGCTCCAATGTCGTAGAGTGCCAACCTATCTTACTTACTTGGTCTGGAGGACAACGTTTGTAATTGCTAGATGTATGTTTATTAACCTACTCATTGATCCCTGCAGCTCCGTATTTTGTGGTTCGTTTTTTCAATCTTAACTGAATCCGCAGTTCTTGATCAAAATTTCTGTGCAATCGACAATGACAGAGGTGCGATCTTTTTCATGCTGCAATCTGTGCATACACTGAATACATAACAGCGTCGTTCCCGGTAACGACCCCAATGGTCAGGCTCTCGTAGACTTCGGCCAACAGAATGGAACGTCCGTGACTTGGCTTGTGAACCAGCAAGCTAGTAAGCTCCAAAATTCGTTGCAGGCTCTTTTGCTCACATTATCTAGATACCGCTCTCGGGCTCGCTCTACGCGACAGCACTGGCCAGGTAGCGCAGAGTGCATCCTTTACTGTCAACCCAGGATGTTCGTGCATTTATAATTTCCCGGCTGATCGAAATTTTCTCACGCATAGGATAGCATCTGGCTGCGTTACCCAAACTGCTTCCTTCTCTGGTGGCACTAGCACTGCCCCTGCTGCGACCGGTCCCGCAACTACTCCAAGTGTTACAAGTGCTACTACTCCCGCCGGCGCTGGTTCCACGAATGCTGCTTCTACTGGCACCACATCAGGGTAAACATGAATCGTCTGTAAGGGATGAACCACTAATGCTTTGTCTAGCACTTCTCGGGCTGCATCTGCTACCTCTGCTGCTACCTCTGCCACTAGTTCTAGTGCTGCCTCGACTAACTTCGCCAGTGTCAGTATTGCTGGTGTCATCGGTACCATTCTTGCCGCTTTCTTTGCTTAAACAGTCTACGGTGATGCAAAATCATAGTCAGCTGAGTTGTTTCTTCATAGAAGCATCTCAAATTGACGGATATCGTTAGCTGCAGGAGTACTACGGAGGCCTATGACATTTTTACAATTTAATTATCTGAACTTTTGCTTCTGATTTATTTGGATGGTGTGATTTTTTAATCTTGTTGTACGTTTTTGATCCCATGATCTTGATTTCAAGACCGGAAATCAGTGGTGTCTGGAGTCTGTTACTATATCTTGAACTATTCGCACTATCCAATTTATAAGCTTGACGTGAGTCGCAAGAAGGCGGGGTCTGAAACAGTGTGATTGTCTTGTCTTGTTTTCAGGTGAAATGCAGCTTAACATGAGTCTAACCTAGATGTCCGAACAGTGTCGCATCCAGCCAAACACATGGGTGTAACAGTCGGGCGGTTAACTTAGCAGCCAAGCCTCGTGGCCTCAAAGTCTAGACATTCATTCCCCCTTTTAACTCTCGTTCAAGATAGCCTATCACTCAGAATGTCTACCTGGTTTGTCGATGGCATTAAAATGGTCAGAAATGATGATATCATCATCGGGTGAGACTACTGACTTCCTATACATGACTTTACTAAGGTATCGGTCTGTATATGTAGGTTTGTTGGTCCAGTAGGAGCTGGAAAGAGTCACGTAAGAAGGTAAAGCGATGAGCTGAGAGAGGCTTAACAAGATATAGTTTATAGATCTCCTGACGGGCCAACCCAATCACCGTACAGGACATACTTTGGATGCTACTACTGCCCAGGTGAATGCTGTCCGTGTCAAACATCCGAAATATGGAGATCGAATCGTTCTGGTGGACACTCCTGGCTTTGACGACACTGTCAGGTCATCCATCCAAGTCCTACGTATGATTCATTGTTGGTTTCAAAAAATGTGAGGCGAGCAAGAGAGTTGAACGCCATCAATGGCGCTGAAGGTTATCGTCAGGTATAAGAAAGGCATTAAACTCCATGGAGTTATTTGTCTACACCGAATTTCAGATAATCGTTTGACGGAACCCTTGAAGAGCCTTTGGATATTCAGGGAATTATGTAGAGACTCTGCATTGACACAGATTGTCCTCGTGTCCACCATGTGGAGCGAGCTCGCGCTTGAGGACGGAATATTAAGGGAAAAGGAGCTGAAAGAGCTTCATTGGAAACCTTTGATTGAGCGAGGCTCAAAGCTCGATCGCCTCAACAACAATGATCCAGAGGATGCCTGGCGAATAATCGAACAGCTGATACAACGAAAGGACTCCCGGGAAACCGCGCAACTACAAGAAGAGTTATTGAATCTCGGGTCAAGGCTCCAGGATACCCATGCGGGAAAAATATTGCAAAACTCACTTCAAAAAGCTCTTGCGGAACAGAAGAGTTCTTTGAAAGAAATCATGTCTCAAAATCAGCTATCAATGGACCCAAGATTATTCAAAAAATTGGCTAGGGAATATGCCCTGTGTGAAGATCAAACGAGGAAGGCATTTGAAGAGATACGAAGATCGAAATTTGATCTGGGAGCTCAGATATCTGTCATCTTCTGCGGCAAATCGAATCGAGCAGTAGGTTTTATTATCAACTGTGAAATTCAAATAATATTTCATACCACAGGCGTGCATTAAGGCTGATTGCACTTAGGTCGATTACGACTGTCTGAACGGCACTTGTTATGACGTTGACAAGATATACGATGGTCCGATACTTTTCACTATCAGGCTCTTTGGGCAAACTCGTGAAAACGATATGAGCAGGTAGTTTATATGGCGTACGTGGATTTAAGCTCAGTGAGCGTTTTTGAAACACACTATGATAGACGGGTTCAAACGGGGGCTATAATTTTGTCCTGGCGGTGATAACAATGTCATGTCAATTGTACTTCCTATGAAAGTAAGGTGCTCATCGTAACACCAGGCGTACAACTTGCAGTGGGAACAGTGTTGCAGGTCGTCCGCGTCGCGTATGTCGGATCAACTCATCTCTTGAAAAAATATTACATTACAACTGTCGCGTCCCTTCCTAGTCATCATCACATAGATGTGTGCACTCTCACATCGACAATTATAAATTCCCCTCGTTGCTCATGTAGATTAAGAATACCTTCTTTAGGTCTCAGCAAACATACAGCTCCTCTGTTGACATAAAGCTTTTTGAGTTCATGATGTGATTTGCTGAGGGCATTGGTGTACAGAGACAAGCAGACTATTTACAGATGTTCTATTGCAATATCAGGGGTTGGATTGGTGCAGCCTATCGAGACAAAGTGATGGGCAATTCCAGCCTGATCCTGTGACAATCATGTCACCCTTTGGTTTATGTATGTCACTTTGGAGGATACTCCACTGGCTTGACAAATCTTTCACTTATAGGGCCAAAGCCTGGCTTCTACAGTACTCAACATCTTGATGAACTCATTTAGTAAAATGACTGTTGCTCATTGCCAGAATTTCTTTGAACAAAAACTGCTACTCAGTAATCATAATTTGATGACAGAAATCATTTAGAGTCATTGTTTTCAACCAGAGAACATTGCAATGTAACAGGATAATTTATCTACTCTATAGAAATTTTCAAGAAGACAATGTCCAACCTGTTTACCAGGTCACACAAATATGCCAACTGGCACCTGTGCGAACCAAAATAAAGAGGAGTGACCTTTAAAAGAAAGGATCCCCCGACAACATAAGCCAGTAGTGCAATAGCAAAGTCATCGTGCCCAAGTCTTGCAAGCAGAGGACAAAGGGACTGGGGCTGCAAAAATTAGATAACCAATAATGAGGGCGGTGCCCCCATAATAGTGGTTAAACTATTAAGAACAGATACTACACTTGATCTAAGCCAAAAGGCCAGAGTGGTAAAGATTTTACAATGCGCACGAAGGGCTTATAAACTCAACGTGCGCGCACGGACCAGGATCTGATGTCAACAATCATATGCAAATACTATTTTTTTAATCATAAATTCATAGCAGTGTTCGATCACCTAGTTACCCTACAATCCACCACAGCCCAAACTACAGAGAGAAATATAAAAAATAGAACGCTCGCAACTGGGTCAGAAGTAAGAAAAAGAGTAAAGAGAAAGCAGAAATAGAGACGCAGCACTCAATTACTCCGTGATAGCATCACGATGGTGTTTGACCAAGCGAACGCTTCAGAATTGTCTGTTAAAAACAGGACAAAGTGCCATGCGATCATCAGTTTTGTAGTTAAACCGGCTCATGAATACATCAGTATCGACTCTTCATCTCAGAAATTTGCAAATAATTAATTTGGCACAAGATAAATCAATTTCTAATTACCAGTAGGTACTCCATGGTCGCCCAGCTTGCCTGTTGCACGGCATGGGAAGCCCTATATTAGTTTCCACCATTCCTTGTAGTTTCCACGGGTTCCCCGTGGTCATCAAGCGGCTGGACTTTCACAAAGTTCTAGGTGCATCCATTAGCTCCTGATCTGATGAAGGGTCGGCGATACATACAGTTTGTATACCGAAGATGGAATTGAATGCATCAGCCTGAGCACCAGAGTTAGGCGGGGTAGCATTGGATGCAGCAGCAGCAGCTTGAGTGCAAAGGTTCTGAGTCGTTTGATTGGCGTTGCATGAAGTCCTTAACTGATCACAGATAAATTCTGCATAAACCATGAGCAACGGTGTCCAAAAGACAGAATAGATATACATACGCGTGATGATGGTGATGCCCTGGACAGATCCATGGTTGAAGGATTCTGGTAGACGGAACATAAGAACTAAAACTGGGCCACAACATGTACATACTCTTATCTGCTGGCTCAAAGCTAGTCTCCCTCCTTCCATCAAAGTTTGCACCAAATATGATCTCAGGAGTTGAACAGGATCCCGATGATGGCATTGAGGTGGCCGTACTTAGCGAGGAACTAGTTGTTGGAGAGCTGGGAGCCCCAGTGATGCTGCTCGAGGAGCTACTGCTCCCCCCTGTCTTTGAAACAATGTTGCCCTGGTTGTCGACCACTGCCACGCTAGTGAAGTTCTACAAGAGATATCATTTTGGCTGAAAGGTGGCTACTAACAAGGAAAAAAGTTACCGTAGTGATTCCGAAAACCTTATTGAATGCGTCAGCTTGAGCGCCACCAGGTGTTGCCGATGCTGCTGCAGTGCTTGCAGTGGCGCACAGGTCTCGTGCAGCTTGACTTGCTTTGCAGCTATTAACTAGGGTATCGCAGATGAACTCTAAGGAGACCAGTATGAGCAGATAAAATTTGTTTTAAGTGTAGAAACTGACGAGTGATAATGTTGATATTATCTGCAGACCCATGGCTGTACGATGCTAGGAAATAGTTCAGTATTTCTATCAACACATTTCTCTGATCACTAACTTTTATCAACAGGTTGGAAACTTGTTTCCTTCCTGTTGTCAAAGCCACCGCCGAACTCAATTTCTGGGGTTGAACAACTTCCGAAGCTGACATCATCAGCTGCTGGCGAGCCAATTGGAGTAGACGCTCCCGTCTGTTGAGGACTTCCAGTACTAACTGAGATGGCGTTCGTTATGGTGGCCGCAGGTGGATTGGCAACTGATACCGTCACAGTAATAGTTGTTGGCTGAACGAATGCATGCACAACGTTGGCTTATTGAAAAATATGACGAAGAGATAGCTTACGTTGCAGGCACTTGCCGTTACTACGGTTCGAACTCCTGTGCCTGTCATTGTCGGTTCTTCAGCGTCGATAGCGCCAGAACTGTGGTTTAGGCCCAATGTTATGTTAGAAATGTTATTTTGGGTCTACGCACTTAGAGGAACCGTTATTGTTTCCATTACTACTGCTGGTATTATTTCCACTACCAAACGGGAAGGTGTTTGGTTGTTCACCCTTTCGGACGCTCTTGCCTGTGGCGGGATCAAAGAAGGTGTCTGGGTCATTGGCAAGGTCTTGAGCTTGTATAAGGTCATTCAACTCCGAATTATTTGGTGCCTTCTGACAAAATACAGAGTTACGAAGGATTGGCGGGTTCGTAGTGAAGTCCTGAATTAAAAAAAATGAGTGTCCGTATATTGACAACACAGGTTTAAAACATACAGGCGGAGTATTTTTCTCGGATCTGCGGTATTCCTGAGCAATCGCAATCATATTAGCTTGCGTAGTAGCATCAAATTGTCGGCCAGCATCTACACCACAATCAATGAGGTTCCTGTGTAAATCGAGGCAGTTAAATATTTTTTTACCAATTATTGCATCTGCCATATCTTGTTGACTGCATTCGGGCTGAGCCGCAAGCAGCGGAGCGACCGCCTGGCCTGCCAAATTACCGCAGACTTGTCCCGGACAAGCATCTCGCAATTTCTGCAGGACAGCCGGCTGTTCCTGGCCAAAATGTCGAGGGTACAAATAAATAGGCCGGTTATCTCTTTCGAGCCACCTTTCACGTCCGAGTGCCTGTTTCGTTGACAATATAAATGAGAAGAGAATACAGCCAAACAAAGACCTCGGAAGCATGTTCAACAAAGGAAAGAATTATAAGAGAAAGAAATGCTGGTTGAATGAGCTCGCTCTGGTCAATAGAGATACTTCGGGTTCAGAAAGTGATAGAGAAGGAGGAAGGCCGTCAAGGCCAAGAAGGAGGGACAAGCAATGGAGAGCGAACAATTGTGCGGAACCCTATTTATCCTTTACAAACTGTCGTGAACAAGTAGAGATCGTATTTAGACCATGATCTTGGTTACTTTGCCTACATTACACCTTAATTATAAGCATCGAGACCGGAAAAGAATTGACTTAACGTAGCTCCATGATATCGGTGTCCAAGATAACGGACAAGCATTCTGCCATGGTTTTCCCGAAGTCATCCACAGCTATCAATCTCCCAGCAGGTGGGAAATTCGTGCTTGAAATCAAAAGAGGCGTATTGGGGCACACAGTGGGTCGTAGTTACTATGTGACCAACCCTTGTTAACAATAACACATTGACGGTGTCTGTTTGGCACGTCAGTGGATACTGAACAAGTCTTCTGGGAAATCAAAGTAGAATGTCCGCGCCAGATGAATTCCGCTGACTGAATGGAAGAGTGCCTACTATGGTAGGCAGGGCACAAGGTTGATTACGATATTCGTCGTGAGGCTGATAAGATAAACGGAATGCTTAGGCAGGCGCCATCCAAAGACCCTGGTTACTGGGGATCCCATTCACGTATTGTATTCTCTTAACAACATACACAAAACAAAGGAGATCATGAGAAAGACACAGTTGGACGAAGAAATTTGGCTCAGATCGGCGCGGGAGCCATGGATATGAGGGTTTGACGTTGGACGCATCGTAAATCTTGTCGCTCCTAATGTGTGAGAGATGCCTCGGTCTTGGTGTATGGTGAAGAAAAACAAGAGCTTGGTCCCATCACCCATCGACATATGCCGGGGCATTTCTTAGGAGGCACAATTTTTGGCACATAAGATTTTGGGATGCTGTTCAACCAAACTGCCCATTACTTAGATGATATATTCACGGATGAAGAAAAGAAAGATAACTTCTCCGCTGCCCATGCAAATAAAAATCTACATGCAGCAACACGACTACCGCATTTCGACAAAAAACAGATCGTCGTGTTTACTCCAAGAGCACTATCTCCTATTCCTGACTCTAGGATGGTTTAGTGGTGTTCAGCGTGATGCTCATCCCCTTGGAAGTCAATGGCATAGACTTGGAACATTGAACATCAGCATACAAAATGTGACCTCTGAAGCGGAAACTCACCTGAACCACACTCTTTGCACCGGCCTTGTTTATCTTTGTGGAGGTTGAACCAGATAACATCATGAGAATCCGCAGGAACACCAGTGCAGCCAATGATGCGTTCTACATCCTATAAAGCGCAAAATCAGGTCGACATACTATCCCACAGAAATGGGAATAAGCACGCACATAAGAGGGAACGAGGACGGGGTTGGCCTTGGTGCCGATCCTACTTGAATCTAATGGTTCCTCATCGAAGACATTGATTCCTTGTGTCTGTCCAAGAAGCTGCAAGCGCTCCAAACCTGTTGACTGGTCGAGGTCGGTGGGGACGGTTCCAGGTTTGGCACCGGGACCATAAAGTTCAGGTGGAGGAGGGCCGCCAGAGGAAACACGGAATGTTGTAGAAAATGCGCGAGAGGCCTGTCGCCTGTTGGTCGTGCGAGCTGCGAGAGCTGCAGGGCGAGTCACACGTAGAGCAGTTTTGAACATGGCAGAATATTATACAAAATGTCACCGCAAAACTAGAGTCACACAGTGACGCTTCCGCGGAATCCCGAACCAGCTGATATTTTTTCATGGACGTCATACGATTTCGTACAACCAAAACCATACATGTAAAGGATGAGAGAAATCATAGATATGATTAAATTTGTTTTTCAGCCTCCGGACAGATAGACCCGCTGGAACGCTCCCGAGTCTCTGTCATACCAAGACGACGCTGGATCTCATACTGACGCTCAATATCTGTTTGGGCAAGACGTGTAGAATCACCAAAGACTTCATCCATCTCTTCCAAGCTCAAGCCCTTAGTTTCGGGGACCTGGAAATCATGATAAGAGAACCCATTGTCTCCATATCCAGCTGAAATACTCACAAAAAATATGACAAAGAGACCACCCAGAAGGGAGAACACCTGTTATGAGCGGTCATTCTTAAATGCATAGATCAAAGATGTGAATCACACATACGCCGAAGATAATGAACGTTCCGAATCTGAGATGTTCCATCATACTGGGCATAACTTGACCAACTGATGAAGAAATAGAGGATTATGAGATTATTGACGGAGGGGGATGAGTCTCTAACCGCTTACTGATGAAATTATTCATCTGCGAGTCAAATAGCAATGCTAATTAGTGTAAGATCATTGGCCCAAAACAAAGTAACTGACCCAGGTGGCGGAGGCCGCAATTGAGAGGCCCTTTCCACGTACACTCAGGGGCCAAATCTAGATCAGATGTCAGAGACGATGCAAAAATGTCTGTGCTTGGTATACATACCTCAGAAATAACAACCCAAGAGCATGGGGCCCAACTATACCCAAAGCCAATGGCAAACACCCAAATGAGAGCACATGCAGCCCAGCCAGCAGCTACAATGCACTTAGTATATGGCCACCTCTGATAGGTTTACCTGTCAACCTACCCCGATGACTGCATGGAAAGAGACATCAATTGTTTATATTGACCGGGGAGAATATCCGCTTACGAGGTCCAACTATCTTCATACAAACCACTTAAGATTGCTACTATGATGTGGCATCTACCTGTAAACGATACGCACAAGGCCATATAGCAATTCAAACTCACATTCCCATCAAAAAGGCACCAGAAATCAAAACAGGTTTGCGGCCAAGTTGATCTATTGCAAGAACAGCGGGAATTATGGCCAAAAGCATTCTGATCAATTGGTTAAATATTCCAAATCATTTACCAGAAAAGTGAGCTCACGCGATACCAACGACACCAGTCGCAAGGAGCGAAACGGTACTCCCTGTAAGACCCAGATTCTGGAAGATCATCGGTGCATAATACAAGATTGCGTTGATACCAGCTGAGGAAATCGATAAACATGCAGTTATTACAGGAGCTTCAATTGTACTCACTCCATTGCTGGAAGAACATAGTTCTACGATGTTTTAATTCTCTTGTCCTATCCAGAACCCAACACTTACAAAGATCCAACAGCAACTCGATACAGTAGATCTGAAATGTCATATAAGAGTTTCTCAGAATCTGAGAATATCAAGACTCACGCCTCTCGCGAATAAGACTGAGGTACCCATACAATCCAAGCCTGAGATTTGAGGACCAAGAGCCATCTTGATAGTCAGGGAATCTCTGCTCTGACACCTCCTTTTCAAATAGGTGCTGAGCCTTGATTTCTCTGGAAAAGTACCGTCAGTTTACGTCACACAGAAGAGAATACCACAGACGCACAGAAACTCTAGCCGAATGATATCAGCATCCGGGGATAAGCCGCGTACCTCGCTCAAAACGGCGAGCGCCTCGTCATCACGACCTTGATTGACTAGCCATCTATGAATAGAACGATCATAAGCATAATTCCAACCCCAGTGAACGAGAACTCACCTCGGTGAGAATGGCATGAACAAGATTCCAACTCCAAGAATGACAGCGGGAACAAGTTGCAAGGCAAGAGGCAACCTCCAGGCAGCTTCGTGTTGACCTGCTCCAGATCCTCCAATAAAATTTGTACCTTTCCAATGGACCGTTGCATTAGCAGCTTGTGCTTCATAGATCCAATAAATTACCATAATCAATCCAGAAAGAAATCATGATGCCGAATGTGATAGCAAGTGGTTGAAGAGCGACGAGGCTTCCTCGTACCTCGGGAGGAGCAATCTCAGCATTGTAGAGTGGGACAACCATACTGAGTGAACCAACGCCCATGCCCGTGACAAATCGACCTGGAAATCAGATCAGCAATATGGGAACATTGGGACTCGATTATTCACCTCCGTAGATAGATGGTGGTCCCTTAGCGGAGGTCTGAACAACAACTCCAATACAAAACACGCAAGCGGCTGGATATTCAATTCATTATCTCAAGAGAATAGGGGTGAGAAAATGACACACCTAAAACGATGGTATATCTCCGTGAAAACCTGTCAGTAAAGTAGGCTTGAAGCGGTCAACTACCAGTCGGCGACGAGTGATTGGTGACTGAAAGTTCACCAGTTACAAGGACACCAAACCATGCTCCAAGTTCGAGAATTGATACTAGCCAGCCTTGCTTTCCAGGGTCATTTACGGCTGACGCCATACGGTCCTTGAAGGAGTGCATGCTGATGAACTAGTAAGTCCGATTTTACCAGGTCAACGATTGGCTTACACTAGTATACTGGAGAAAACACCCTGAGCCACGTTAGTCCACGAGATCCCAGATAATGTTGTTTAACTTGCTTGGTTATAACCTGGTGGGAGATCGCGAGGGCATCAGAGCAGGAAAGAGAAAGTATGAAGATGAGAAACCATACCATAAAGCCTAGACATAGTCAATACGCATCTTGCTAGTGGAGAAGTTGGAATTGGAGAGCACACTTACAATCCTCCTAATGACGCAAAAATGGCAATTGAAAAAATTCTGCGATTTTGAACAAGACCAGCCTAAATTAGCATCAGCCGAGAGCACCTGGTTGGATCTATCACAACACACCCATCCAGATGCTCCAGCGAGGGCTCTACGCCGTACAGCGGTAAGATTTGAGTCAGTTCCCACAGCCCCTCCAGCCATCGGTTGTAAACTGAGGGAGAAGTTATGACAGTCATCTTATATCCACATGTCCTCCTGAGTCGGAAAAATTATTTTAGGTGTGTGAAACTGCTAAGTTCTCGGAACGCGTCTTAAAAGTGTCAAAATCGTGATTGACTGACTACACACTGAGCTGGTGGATTAATCCAGAACCACTGGGATTACCGGATAATTATTATGATTGAAAGGATATCATCGATTTTTGATTTGAACATGACCAAAACACGACTTGTAATACCTTAATTTTGATTCGATGATTGAGCATGTGCTTTTGGCTTGAGTGGAGGACTGAAAATGTGCATGCGTGAACCTGATGAGGACTTCAGGCATTGGTTGCCAAATAAGTTATATAGAAAGAAGTGACTAGGGAGCAAGGGCAGTTTGTTGTCGCGGAAAACTCAGTGATGAACAGAGCATGGGTACGGGGGACGTAGAGTCGGAGGCAGGGTGATACTAGTGAGGATCCATCCATTTCTGGGAAGCACTAGCCATGTTTCTATCGGCTCAGACGACAATTCTGCGAAGACAACATCTTTGTGGGGAACTATCAATACCCGTTCTCGAAGTACGGGTTCCAGTTCGGATTCAAACTTGAGAGGGTTTGTTTGTGGTGTAGGGACGACCATAAGATCAACCGATTTGGGCTTGGAAATTTGATTCCAGTGGTCATGGCCATAAGCTATGGTAGTACAGGAAAGTGTGAATAGGACAGAGGTGATGGGTTTCCTGTTTTGAAGGAAAGTGATGAGGAGAGGGCAACTCGAAGCCATGACAGGGATGGAATATACATCCTGATGTTGGAATGCGCAGCCGAGCTTTTCCTGGGATCAAGTGTAATCCTTCTACTTAAAGCTGCTGCAGCCATAGCATGAGAATTTTCCTCAAGTACTGTCATCATTGAGCTACACCCAATTAAGTTCCTAATCACAATAACATACTGTCAGTCAACAGTGATCAGATAGTGATTTGATCAGCGATGTGAGACTCATTTTTCCAATTAAGCTCTCCCAATAATTTACAACTGATCTACCTTACAAGATGAGAATCAGGATTCTGGGCTTCTGCTGATGTAGATAACTGGTATGCCACAAAGCATCTAATCAATTCACTATATAACTTGATGTCAGCATCTGAAGAATTACCTAGATATAACTCATTGTACATGATATGGGATTTGCATTGGCTTACAAGAGATAAATGCAGATGACACATCAACCTTGCAGGAACTTCAGCCATCAGTCGTATCAATTGATAAACTCTGCCCGTCTGCAAACTCCAGCGCGCTCATCTGCATTGTTCGATTCCAGGTTGACTCATGGCTTATGGTTACGGCAGCTTCCCGTAGGTTTATGATCAGACGACTCGCCTTTCATATAGTATCAGTTAACCCCGAAATATGTAAACAAATAGCTTACAGAATATGAATATACCACTGTCAACCACCTAGTGCGTCGCTTAGTAATGTGGTTTCCTCATTGCAGATTACTGGTCCGCACTTACACTAGCGGAACCTCCTGTATTGGCCCTTTCACAGCGGAATTAAAGACGGTTGATACGAGCAAAGCGACTGAGGAATATCAGCCCAGGGTGAATGATGTTATCTTAGGAATAGTCGGACCTGCAATTCTTTGAAACGCTGAGCAGTCAAGACAGACCATCATAGAGAATGACAACATACAGGAAGAAGTATACTGTGCCATCTCGTACGAAAGCCATTAAGAGAGGTGAAAAGCTTCTATGAAACTCATATCGTGGGGACAGTCTCCCTCTAGTCTTTGCAGTACCCAAGAACTTCCAGATAGTCATCCCAAAGAAAATGACTTTTAACATGATAAGTACCATTGTTACGGGAATCAGAGGCCTATCATACCTGCTATACAGAACGTAGGGATCCTTCCCAGGCAAAAACGAAAGGCTTCATATAGTGGTATGTCCTTTTGTTGAGATAGCCACTCACCATGATATCAAGAAGATATTATCTGGACTCGTCTGAAATACGCAGCCTGGATATGGGAACGACGGGTTTGGTGGTACAACTCGTTCAGTAATGTGCATCCGGACTGTGACATAGAATTCCAGCTATCGGCGAAAAACAGTGTTTGAAAGGCTCAATGCCACTGGACGACTGGAGTAACTCACCACAAACTCGACTAGACAGTCATTAGAAACTCCATAATTTAGTAATTATCAAGTGGCAAACGCACCGAAGACGGCAAAAATCAAGAAACACAACACTGAGGAAATTGAGCGCTCCGATCGACGCAAGTTTATGGGACAAGACCCACCACGATTGCTGGATTTATACAATGCATAAAGGCGAAGTATCAGAATGACGTTAATAACCGTCGTGAAGATGATCAACCCGGCACTGACGCAAATTGGCTGAGCATGATTGTATCTAGTTGAGGGAAAGACCTTACACAGATGATAAATACAGATAGGCTCTACACCTGGAACAATTTTCTGAAATTGGCCGTTAAGATCTGGGGTGTGACTTACGCCTAGTCCCTCATCAATAATGCATGGACACATATACATAGGAAACCTTGACTATTAGCTCACATTGACAGACAGGCCGACTTGTGTTGACACTGCAATATTCCTACATCTTGAGTGAGATACGAGGAAGTTTGTCAACTATAAAACGTACTTATACTTATCACGCTGAAATCGAATGGGTTTTCGTCAGTTCATATATCTGATCAAAGCGTGTGGTACAAACCCGACGTGGATGAGACCATAATAACGAGCGAATATATACAGTGCTTTGGGGAGCGACCATTTAGCACTGACCCACTTTGAGTATTGCACAACATGTTCAGAACAGGGATGTTACCTCCATATATACTTATACTGCCAGAAATCAATTAGGTAGGCATCATCAATCGGTATAGGAGTTTTGCCTACTTCACGAGACATATCCAAGAGGACATCGTATGCAAGGACAGTAAAAGCAGCGACTGCAGAGAATGTTACTGCCTTTATATCAACAAAAAAGGGGGAAACTCAATATCAGCGTAAGTCGTAATGCGCTTTTCAGATATAGCAGTACGCATCGCAGCTAGCTGAGTTTCTAGTGCAGAATCCGACATGAGTGCCTTGGAATGAAGCTTGACCTACATGTCCCCTTCGTTATATTAGGTCCCTCTGAACCGCATTACATACGAGGGCTGTGCTTCTGAACGTGAACAAGCCGAAGTTAATACGTTAGGGCGGTGGATCCGATCATTTCTATCGTTGATAATCAAGGGCTCCGCGGTCTTCCGAGTTCTTGTGGCGCACCAAATATCTGGAGAAAGTTTAGATTACACAGCACACTATCGCAGCACGTCACATCATAAGCAACTCGCATTTTGTGGTGTTAGATTGGGACCAGAAGGCAATGATAAATTTAGACGAGATGAATGTCAATCCCGGCACTCATTGACCACTGTTTACCCTGATCGTACAGGTCCCAGAGAGGAACTGATATTTTGAATCTTTTGTTTAATTGATGTTACTAAAGCTTGGACAATTTCTCAATACAAGAGATAAAGGGAAGAGCTGTAGGGACACGGAACCAGCGTAACGTGATTGTTGTGATTGAAGTGTTGTGTGGAAAAGAGCTACATAAAGGCAACAAGAAACGGGAAGGGCAAGATATAGTTGTATATTTTAAAAAAATATATACTGATGACTTCATCTAGGCTTCTGAGGTCAAATTTGATCTAAATTAGGCGTGAATATAGTGGAATGGACAGGTCTTCTGTAGGGTTGGTGATGGGATCAAACCGAGATGAGTGGATCAAAGGTGCCCAATGTACGAGTGGATCCAAAGTCTGGATGCTTGAACGCGGCATCTTGGCACAGATCACTCTGATAGTGTATCTCTAGTGAAAGGATTTCCATGTACTGCAAGAGAAGACCCTTCAATAAAGGACTAGTCATCCCAGACGCCCCTGCTCTATCGCAGGGTTCTTACCTATCTCATTCTTGCCATCATTTTGACCTTGAACACTGTTTACTCGCCCTTCCCTTCTCCACACAGATGGTTATATAGTTATCTATCTGACCATCTGCATAACGGAAGTCTACTATACACTCGTTACAAGTATCCGTCAGCCCCAATCCTTGATTGATGGCCCCTCTATAGTGGGTTCCACGGGCTAGAAGTGGATTTTGCCCATCCGATCACTTTTTACAAGAAATACAGGTGGAAATGATTTTCGTTTTACTGATCTCAAACGCTGAAGCAGTGACCGTCCAACATGGATCCGTTTTCAAATTCAGGATTTTTGGCAAGACGATTGTAGTCATCTCCTCTCCTGCTGTAGCTCTCAGAGATTGCTCTGGAGCATTTTAAGCTATGGTCACCGAAGACAGTGTCTATCCAATGGTCCAGAGCCCTTATGTCGTCTTATTTCGTCCAGATTCACACAAGACCTTCTAAATTTATTGGTCTCTCGAACTTTACTCATGATGATGTATAACGTAACTTTACCAATTTCCCCTTTCACACCTTTGACGACTCTGTCTTCGATCATGGCTCTTCCCTCATTTCACATTATCTGGGTTTACTCTCAAGAATTGCTCGTGACGCCCTATACAGGTTGGAACTGTCATATCATCGGACCCTGGATCCCTAAGATGGACAGATATCTGGAGGGTGTTGTCGATGTGATGACGAACATATATCGTGAAGTGAAGTCACCAAGGCCGACCTGACTCATGCAAAAAATTCCCCGATTGATGGGTCGGGGTCATGTGTCGCCTTTTGGCCGACAGGGATGCATACACTAGTGCCTGTCTGGCATTCGTTGATGAATTTCCTCACGTCCAAGACATCTCCCAAATTGATCCGAGAGCTCTCAGAGGTTCATTTCTTGATCCAATTCGTTTGTTCGGGAAGTTATACGCATGAAGACAACTAATGGTTCTGCCAGGATCGCAACAAGAGACGCAGTCATTCGGGATGAGGGATACATCTAATATTGATACGCAAGGGAGAAGTAATTTTCGTTGACTCCCAAGGAATGCATTCTTCTCTTGTACCCGGAAATCGAGGTCTTCAAAGTCGATCAATTTATAGATGAGGTAGCACCTTGCAGTTTGTATGTTTTCTGAATGGGCAAACATACTGCAAGGTTTCTTGTTCTGCGCCTGCATTGAAAGTTCTGATATACGGTTCCCTAGTGTGCAGGACGGGACGAAAATATGCCAATTTCATCAACCGTCAGTTAGTAATCCCAGAGAACAAAAAGTTGAATTCGTATATTTCCAGAAAATCTGGTCTCTGGGTCAATGAAAGCTACAATTGATATTTACTCGAGGGGACTGAGTGTCGAAGAATTCCTAGTAAAAGCTGAGCTTCAGTTTAAGTTCAAACAACGTGTAAATTATGAAGAAAGAAGATAGTCACGAACGCACCCATGGATATAGGAGAGAGTGGAATGAGCGAAGTGGATACCAGAGAACGGAGATGACGAGATGAAAAATATCTATGTTCCAATATTGCAAAGCTATGGACACTCTTACAAGTCGTCGGCGCATCAGTCTGCACCCGTCTTGCCTAGGTTAAGCTCGATACATTGATATAATGAATCAGCTTGAAAGGTTTTATATAAAATTGAGATATTTATATACTGATTCCCGTTCACAGTCTGGTCAAAACTGTACGCTTGTCCCAGGATCACTGATCGCCAAAAGCTATTGATGCATAGACCTTGCGGTTGTAGATGTCTACAGGATCAAGAAGTTCAGTACAACCTTCCCCTGCAAGCAGAGCTTCTGCCGTTGATAAGAGTAGAGTTGGTTGTTCAGAGTACTGGGTTAAGCTTCTTCTGCTTATTCATGATTCGTTTCTCACAGATATACTTTGCAGTCCTGGGATCCATTTCTTACCGGTCAAGATAAGTCGACTCTACTTCTAGAAGGAAGAATACCTTGTTCTTCCCGAATGACGAAAGTGATGGAGTCGAAGCCGAACAAGAACGAATATCTCTCCTTGCGCTAATGATTTCGCCTTATCAGAGCGTGTCCAATACTACCCTGTCATTCAAAGATTTCTCAGAGACGCCCTCAACTCGATCCAAAGATCCAAAGATCAAATATGGATGACATGAAGAACTGGCTAGAAAGAATTGCATTGATTTTGCCAGTGCTCAGAGCCAGTTTGATGTCACTGTGACCGTAGTTCCGTCTACATTATGAGCGAAGTACAGTAAACCCGAATTGGGGACTCATCATGAAAGAGATTAACGAGGGGCCCTTATGAGTTTGAGGTCAAGTCGGATCGATAAGAGGGATCAAAGTTTTCAGGTATGTTCATACTCAGATTCTGATAATAGGTGATTACTATTTGGAGCGAAAGGCCTTCCAATCTATGTAAAATGCAAAGGGCAGATGCTCTGATGACCGATCAAAGAAAAAGACCAAGAAGCCCGGCAAACGATGAGACCCCTCTATGATCTGCACTACACGTCATTTCGTTCACATATAATGTAGATACATGGCTTGTTCCTGGTGAATTTTAGTAGATTAACCTAAATTTCCTTCTCCTTCACCATACCGAGACGGTCACCAATTTGCCCTTCACGCCACATGTTGACTGCGATAACTGCCGCGCCCGGACCAATGAAGGGAATAGCAATTAGATACCACAAGAGAATGAGTGGGATCTCAATAATGTCTGAGACAAACCAGAGTTGTGCAATGCCCGTTGAAAGCAGGGCAAAGGTGAGGTCCCATTTCAGGAAGTCATGAATCTGAACAGGAGTAGGGGCACCAACTAGGGGTGTTAGGGATGGTACATAAAGGGCTTTGACGGCTTCCAAATCTGACCTTCGAGGCCATAATTCAACTAAGTAAAACAAGGATGCCACGACCAAGGATACAAGGTAGAAGAGCTGAATGATACCGAATCCAGACTCGGCATGGACTGGTTGCTTGATTTTGAGATATAAAAAGGTGGCCACAGCCATGAATATGGGAAATGGCTGCCAGATGGCAGTGGCGATGGGATTTTGAGATGTCACCATACAGATAGAAGGGATGCCAGCTCCAACTGTCAGTCCAAACATGATGGCTTGGGCATGAACCCTGGTGATAGAAGTAGTAGAGTTGAACCTCGCACGACCACCACTGAGAAAGAAAACGAGATAGTAGAGGGGCATGGTTGTTCCTATGCCACAAACTTGGCCGAGGAGACCAACGACAACGGGAAACGCTATGGCCACACTGCGGCCGGTGCGAAAACTTTCAACTGCAGGGATGATGTAGAGGATAGATCCAAAACTGAGGGAGTAGTTGAGGAATGTGAAGGGGTCTCCTGGGGTCATTGCTCCATGGAAGAACGCGACAAAGCCGCAGAGCTCCTTATTTACTGTTGGAATGCCAGTGTATGGAAGTATGTATGGACCTTGCCCAGATCCGCATTCGGTGGTAAGAGCGGATGCTAGCCCAGAAACAAAGAGGTGTCCAAGTATAAGTTTGCAGGCGTAATAGGTGAGAGTGCCAAAAACAAGCAATGGTAGGACAATATCTATTGACTGGCTTCAGAAAGTGTACCATAAGAAATTCTGGAAGTGGATATTACCTCGCAGGATATTACGTGTCATGCTGATTTTGAGTTACAGGTGAAATGATGGGAGAGCTAGTATTATATATGTAAGATTGATGTGGGAAATGATGGTACTTGCTAGGCCTTATCAAGACTAACCAGGATTCATGGGGCCCATGAGTCCATCAGACAGGCTAAACTCAAAATAGTAAAATTATCTTGACCAATTCTGAATAAGCCTTATCTAATATTACTCTCTTTTCTCTCAATCAGGTTTTCATCTGGGCTTCTGGTGTCATGAATCACCATTAGATCTTTTTCTTTTTCTTTTTCTAATTCTTTATTTTCAGACACATGGGAAGACAATACCAAAAGTAGAAGGATGAGTCAGAGACTAATAGATGGGACATTTGTAAATATATATGTCATAAACTTCATTTGGCTATATCTCCACAAATACTTATACAATTCCCATGGTCTAAAATGCGTTTGAAAGCCCTTAAAAAGACCTTTCAAACAATGCCCAAAATGTGTCAAAGTGATCAGTACTCATTGAGATATTAGTTAATCAGTACTAGACACTGATTGGCAGATATCTTGGGAACCACCAAACACAGACATTCGCTTCTACATGCACATAGAAGCTCTTTTCGATATGCTTCTGATGACCATAAATAGACCTTAGGGCAATACAATCCTGTGGAGATACAAGGACCTTAAGGTTTGGTATAACACTAATATATTACTTATAGATACACATCAATCCTTGAACACAAACAAGGACTGCTCTTTTTATGGTTAAGTTATCACTATTTCAGACACAAAAGAACTACCATATATAGAACAATAGGCAGTAGAACATATGATGCTCTATTCAGATGCATAGACCATTCTTTCATGTATATAAGGTTTTTTAGTCTGAGGATTAGATCTCAGACTTAACAATATCTTTTGTTGCTTATTCTACCCTGCTATCAAGCTTTGAGAACTCCTCTTCAACCAATCACAAACTAAGTAAGTTGTCATAAATCATGATACAAGGACTTTTCACTTTCTATTTTTAGAACACTCTTACATAATCAGAGATGTCACATGATCAGTCATATGACATGTCACATGATCACTGTGGGAAAGTAGTACATAGACTATGTAGAATAGGTATAAATAGTATTGTCATAAATCGCCCGCCAGAACCAAAGATAGTA
>Ga0153955_100252_pt1 | contig 33942 bp, 26 predicted proteins | sample TSFL039MetaG_FD_104744 | JGI IMG/M metagenome (GOLD analysis project Ga0153955, IMG submission 104744) | Attine ant fungus gardens microbial communities from Florida, USA - TSFL039 MetaG | ecosystem: Host-associated > Fungi > Mycelium > Unclassified | place: USA: Florida, Wekiwa Springs...
CCCACATCATCCAGGCATCGACCGCATTCAGGTCGCTGGCGGTTAACGGGTATTTCGGTGGGGCATACACGATACGCACGTCGTCCAGCGTCAGGCCTGCTTCATCGAGGATCTGCAGCAGCAAAAAATGGACGTTAGAACCTTTATTCACCGCAATGCGCTTGCCTTTGAGATCGGCAATCGTCGTGATGGCGCTGTGTCTGGCGACCATCAGGGCAACACTTTGCGGCGCAGGCGGTTCCCAGGCCACATAGACCATGGTGCCCTGATCGGCCTGGGCAAACAGGGGCGGAACTTCGCCTGTCGTACCAAAGTCAATTTCCTGATCGCGCAGAGCATGCAGCAACTGTGGCCCCGCAGGAAATTCACTCCACAACACGCGGACATTCTGGCCCACCAGCTGCTGCTCAAGATGCTGACGGGCTTTGAGAATGCCAAGATTGCCGAACTTCTGGTAACCAATACGCAACTCGCGCTCCTGCACCACAGAGTCTGTCAAAGCACGCGATGGCGCGATGGCGCTGCTGCGGCGCGGCTTAATGATGCCGCAATGGCCCAGATGGGTGCGCAGGCTGTGACGGCTGATCCCCAACAGCGCTGCCGCCTGGAGCTGATTTCCCTGACTCAGCGCATAGGCATTGCGCACTAAAGATTCAATAATTCTGGGATACAGGGGCGTTTCACTGTGCTGCAGTTGCTGCCGGATAAACTGATCAATCACATCCTGTTCAGGCACCGGTTCAGCCTCAGTCACGTGGCCCAGACGCAGATGCCCGGGGCCAATGAGTGTTTCCTGGCTGAGCAGAACAGCATTATGTAATGTGTTTTCCAGCTCCCGAATATTGCCCGGCCAGGCGTACCGGCTTAACGTCGCGATCGCCTCCTCACTCAGACGCAGCTGAGGTCGGCCCAGTCGGCGCGCATAGTGTTGCAGAAAATACGCGGCCAGCACCGGTATATCCTCACGGCGCTCGCGCAGAGGCGGCAGCGCCACGCTGGCCACATTCAGCCGGTAATAGAGATCCTCGCGGAAGCGCCGTTCGGCAATCGCACCGGTCAGGTCGCGGTTCGTGGCGGCAAGCACCCGAACATTTACCTTTATCGCCTGAGATGAACCTACCCGGGTAATCTCTCTCTCCTGCAATACGCGCAACAGTTTTACCTGGAGCGGCAAACTGAGTTCACCGATCTCATCCAGCAGCAGCGTGCCGCCCTGCGCCGCCTCGAACCAGCCACGATGACGTTCCGTGGCACCGGTAAACGCGCCCTTCTCATGCCCAAACAGTTCTGACTCGGCAAGACTTTCCGTCAGTGCGCCGCAGTTCACGGCGACAAAGGGCGCGCGGCGGCGCGGGCTGTGGTGATGCAGATAGCGCGCCATCACCTCTTTACCGGTGCCGGTTTCGCCAATGATTAACACCGTGGCATCCGTGGGTGCCAGGCGATCCAGGATACTTTTGAAGGCCAGAGAAGCCGGGTCAATTAAATCGGGACCAGCGTGTTCCATAGCGAATACCTGCAAAGTGACTGAGCGCTCACGATAACGCTAAGCGTGAAGGGAAACGAGCCACGGGCTGAGCCCCTGTGCTGCAAATGCAGCACTGAAGTTCAACGCCTGCTGCATTTGCAACAGCGCGTACCTGAAAGCTGAAATCATAACGCTATAAATTCAAAGGAAAAAATGACCAGACACAGTTGGCACGTATTCTGCTAATGGCTTTATAACTGAAAGATTGCTTTTCATTTGCCAATTTCAAATATCGTTATAAAGGAATCTGCTAATGCCTGAAGCCTCTGCGAAAAACATTAATCTGTTCTGGTTTTTACCCACCCACGGTGACGGACGTTATCTGGGGACCACCCAGGGCGGCAGAGCGGTCGATCTGCCCTATTTGCAACAGGTCGCCCTGGCGGCAGACAATCTGGGTTTCTACGGCGTACTGATCCCCACGGGTAAAAGTTGTGAAGATTCCTGGCTGGTGGCGGCGGCTCTGGCCCCCATCACTAAACAGCTGCGTTATCTGGTGGCGGTCAGGCCGGGGTTGCAGCCGCCGAGCCTGGCGGCGCGCATGGCGGCAACGCTGGACCGTCTGTCAGACGGGCGCTTACTGATCAATGTGGTGACGGGTGGCGATCCGGTGGAAAATAAAGGCGACGGTATTTTCCTGAGTCATGCCGAACGCTATCAGGTCACGCGGGAGTTCCTGGAGGTCTATTCCCGTTTGCTGAAAGGCGAGAAAGTGGACTTCCACGGTGAACATATTCGTGTGGAGGGCGCTGAAATTCTGTTTCCGCCTGTGCAGGCCGACGGTCCACCGCTCTACTTTGGTGGTTCGTCGGACGATGCGGTCGACGTGGCCGCCAGTCAGGTCGATACTTATCTCACCTGGGGCGAACCCGTTGAGCAGGTTGCCGCCAAACTGGACGTTGTGCGCCAGCGGGCGCAGGAACGTGGCCGGGCGTTGTCCTACGGCATTCGACTGCACGTTATTGTGCGTGAAACCGAAGAGGAAGCCTGGGCAGCAGCCGATAAACTGATAGCTCATCTGGATGATGAAACCATCGCATCCGCTCAGAAGATCTTTGCCCGTATGGATTCGACGGGCCAGGCGCGCATGAGTGCACTGCACGGCGGTTCACGCGAAGGCTTACGCATCGGCCCCAATTTATGGGCAGGCGTCGGACTGGTGCGCGGCGGCGCGGGCACTGCACTGGTCGGCAACCCTCAGCAGGTGGCTGCGCGGATTCGGGAATACCAGGCGCTGGGGATTGATAACTTTATTCTGTCGGGCTATCCGCATCTGGAAGAAGCGCACCGGGTAGCCGAGTTACTGATGCCACTGCTGCCGCTGTCGACGCACGCCGGGAAAGCACAGCGCAGCGTGAATACAGGCCCCTTTGGTGAAACTATCGGTGGCGATCGTCGTCCCGAAAAAAGCGCCAGTGCCAGCTAACAAATGAGGCGGTTTATGTCAGAGCAGCATATTGTCATCGTGGGCGGTGGATTTAGCGGGACAGCGCTGGCCGTGCATCTGGGTCGTCTGGGCCAGGCCGGACTGCGTGTCACGCTCATCGAACCCCGGTCGCAGCTGGCGCAGGGCGTTGCCTACTCGACGGCCGATCCGGCTCACCGCCTTAATGTACCCGCGTCACGCATGCAGCTGGCGGGAGAGGAAGAAGGCAGCTTTGATCGCTGGTATCGCGCCTCTGAGGCATATGTCAGCGATCCCGCCGCGCGCTGGCACGATGGTCATGTCTATCCTCAGCGCAGGCAGTTTGCCCGTTGGGTCAATGCACAGTTCGAGGCGGCACAACGTGAGTCGTCTGTCGTTCTGGCGCATCTGCAGGATCGCGCTGTGGCTTTCCGGGACGGCACGGTCAGCACCGCCGCCGGCAAACACCTTGCCGCCGACATTGTGGTCCTGGCCGTCAGTCATCCCGCGCCGTCGTTGCCTGGCGCGTTAACCGCACTGGCTGACCATCCCGCCATCATCGCCGATCCCTGGCAGGAGAACGCCCTCGCCTCTGTCGGTCCGGAGGAGCGCATCGCCATTGTGGGCAGCGGTTTAACGATGGCGGATATGGTGGCCACGCTGGATCGCCAGGGGCACCGCGGCCCTGTCACCGTGTTTTCACGCCGTGGACAACTTCCCCGGCCCAATATCAGTCAGCATGACCTCAGTTGGTCGCTTGAAGGGCACCTTGCCAGGCCAGCGGGTGTGCGCTGCTGGTTACGGCGCATCCGCCAGGACATGCGTCTGGCGGCGGCGCGCGGGCTTCCGTGGCAGGTCGTCTTTGATGAGGTTCGTCGGCAGGGCCAGACCCTCTGGCAGAGCCTGCCACTGAATGAGCAACGGCGCTTTCTGCGCCATCTGCGGCCGTGGTGGGATGTGCACCGCTACCGCATTGCGCCACAGGCAGGCCAGGTGCTGAACGCGCGGCTGGAAAACGGATCGTTGCAGGTGATGGCGGCGCGGCTGACGGCGGCAGAGTCCAGCCATTCTGCGGTGCGGCTGCATCTGCAAACTCGCTCGGGCGAAGTCGTGACGCGGGAGGTGGATAAGGTGATCGTGACCACCGGCCCGGCGCACGGGAAACTGGTACAACATGATGCCCTGCTACGCCAGTTGTGTGATGACGGCGTCATCCGGCCCGATCCTTTAGCGCTTGGCATTGATGTCAATGCCCTGTCGCAGACGCGAACGGCACAGGGCCACAGCAATTCCCATCTGTATGTGGTCGGTCCCGCGGCACGCGGTCGGTTTGGTGAACTGATGGGCCTGCCGCAGGTGGCAATGCATGCGGAAGCGGTTGCCCGTCAACTGCTAAATCTCACAACCGCTACGCTAAACGAGCGATGTCCCCTTTCACTGACTGACTAATCACTTACCTGTTTATTATTCCCCTAAAAAGTGGGCGGCACCGGCGTGCCGCATCCGCTCAGGAGCCTGCTATGCCTAAACAACGTGAAATCCGCTTAAATGCCTTTGATATGAATTGCGTGGGTCATCAGTCACCCGGTCTGTGGGCGCATCCGCGCGATCGCTCCTGGCAGTACAAGGACCTGGAATACTGGACAGACTTAGCCGTGCTGCTGGAGCGCGGTAAATTTGACGGCCTGTTTATCGCCGATGTACTGGGCATTTATGATGTTTTTAACGGCAACAATGATGCCGCCCTTCGCAGTGCCTCTCAGGTGCCGGTTAACGATCCGCTGGCGCTGATCACCCCAATGGCGATGGTCACTCAGCATCTCGGTTTCGGCCTGACCGCCTCGCTTTCGTTTGAGCATCCTTATCCGTTTGCGCGCAGGATGTCGACGCTGGACCATCTTACCAAAGGGCGGATTGGCTGGAACATCGTCACCTCCTATCTGGAAAGCGGCGCACGCAATCTGGGCCAGGCCACGCAAACCCGTCATGATGCCCGGTACGATTATGCAGATGAGTATTTGCAGGTGGTTTATAAACTGCTGGAAGGCAGCTGGGAAGACGACGCCGTTATTCGCGACCGGGAGCGCCATATCTTCAGCGATCCGAACAAAGTCCATCCGATCAACCATCAGGGCACCTTTTTCCAGGTGCCGGGCATTCACCTGTGTGAGCCGTCACCACAGCGCACGCCGGTGTTATATCAGGCGGGTGCCTCCAGCCGCGGTAAAGCTTTTGCCGCGCAACATGCCGAGTGCGTGTTTGTTGCCGCGCCGTCTAAGGTGCTGCTCAGGAAAACCGTGGCCGATATTCGTCGGCGCGCAGAGGAGGCCGGACGCGATCCGCGCAGCATTCTCATTTTCAATATGCAAACCGTGATCGTGGGCGAGACCGATAAGCTGGCCCAGGCCAAATGGCAAGATTACAAACGTTATGTCAGCCACGAAGGTGCCCTTGCCCTGATTTCCGGCTGGACCGGCATTGACTTTAGTCAGTATCAACCCGATCAGGTGTTTAAACATCTTCATACCGATGCGATTCAGTCTGTTGTAGAGAGCTTCTCGACCGCCGATCCGCAGCGTGAATGGACGGTGCAAAACATGGCCGACTGGGTAGGCATTGGCGGCTTTGGGCCGTTGCTGGTGGGCAGCACCGAAACCGTGGCAGATGAACTACAGAGCTGGGTGGAGGAAACAGACGTTGACGGTTTTAATCTGGCTTATGCCGTTACCCATGAAACCTTTGCTGACGTCGTGAACCTGCTGGTGCCGGAACTGCAAAAACGCGGCGTATATAAGCAGGATTACCAGCCCGGCACGTTACGGGAGAAGCTTTTTGGGCTGGGCGATCGCCTTACTCATCCTCATCCTGGTGCCGGCTACCGACGCACGCCCTCGTCAGCGGGCCTGATCGTCCCTGCTGAAGCCTCATAACATAACGAGACGGCTTCGTTAGCCTGATTCACCCAACCCATACCGGAAGCGTGCCCACGTTTCCGGTCTTTTTCATGCCTGAGAATAAAAAATAACTTATTGAAATTAAAGCATTCCTTATCACTTTTTCTTGTTTGTTTACTGCGTATGCACTGCTTATAAAGGCAGCACCTGTACAGACAATAACGAGGAAAACATGAGCACTCTCAATATCGATGATGATGTGGCGATCCCCTCGCCGCCTTCCACACCGGTTCGCTCCGTCAACGATGTGGCCCGACTGATCAATACGCAAAGTGACAAAAACAGCTATGCGCGCTGGATCGTGTTTCTGGCGCTGGGGGGCGTTTTTCTGGATGCCTATGACCTCACGACGCTGTCCTACGGCATCGATGATGTCGTTAAGACGTTTAGCTTAACGCCAACCTTAACCGGGCTGGTCACCTCCTCCATTATGATCGGCACCATTGTGGGCAACCTGGCTGGCGGCTGGCTGACCGATAAATACGGTCGCTATTCGGTGTTTATGGCAGACATGCTTTTTTTCGTCGTTTCTGCCCTCGCTGCCGGTCTGGCTCCGAATGTCTGGGTACTGATCGGGGCGCGCTTTTTGATGGGCATTGGTGTGGGAATGGATTTGCCTGTGGCCATGGCCTATCTGGCCGAATTCTCGAAGTTTTCGGGTAAAGGCAACAAAGCTGCGCGACTGGCGGCCTGGTGCCCGATGTGGTATGCCGCCTCGTCGGTCTGCTTTTTCATCATCTTCGCCCTCTACTTCCTGTTGCCAGCCCAGCACATTGACTGGCTGTGGCGGGCATCGCTGTTGTTTGGTGCCGTGCCTGCCCTGCTGATTATTGCCGTGCGCAGCAAGTTTATGAATGAATCGCCTTTATGGGCGGCTAATCAGGGAGATTTACGCGGTGCCGTCCGTATTCTGCGTGAGTCCTATGGCATCCAGGCACATGAAGATAAGTCCTCTGCCATCAAGCCTGTCGCACCGGCGGTCAGTTTCCGCGTGCTGTTCCAGAAGCCATATCGCGAACGCACTATCGTGGCAGCGGTAATGAACGCCTGTATCGCTTTTGAATATACGGCTATCGCATTTTTCCTGCCCTCGATTCTGGCGCAGTTTCTGGGCGCGGGCGTGTTCGAAACCATTGCCGCCTCACTGGGACTTAATGCACTGTTCGCCTTTACCGGCGGCCTGCTGGGCATGCGACTGGCCTGGAAATTTCCCTCTCGTCATGTGGCCATCGCGGGGTTTGCGCTACAGTTTATCGCCCTGATTTCACTGGCCTTGATCGGGCATCCTGAAGCCACTTACGGTGTGGTCTTTGCCATTCTGCTGCTGGGAGTGTGGCTGTTTGCCGAAGGGTTCGGACCCGGTGCGCAGTTAATGATCTATCCCGCCCTCGCCTATCCCACATCTATTCGCGCCACCGGCGTCGGATTTAGCCGTTCGATCTCTGGTGCAGGAAGCGCACTGGCGCTGTTCATTCTGCCGATATTGCAGGCGGCTTATGGCACCAACCTGTTCTGGATCGTGTCACTGGCCGCTCTCATCCCCATCATTTTCCTGCTTGTGGTGCGCTTTGAACCGACGCGCCACGATATTGATGACCCGTCAGCCCAAGGAGAACACCATGTCTGAACCTGATTACACCCGTCTGGCAGAACGCTTTCGTCCTGTTTTTGCCCGCATCGCCGACGGGGCCGCTGCACGCGAACGCGACCGGACACTGTTGCATGAGCCGATAAACTGGCTTAAGGCGGCGGGCTTTGGCACGCTGCGTATCCCAACGGCTAATGGCGGCCTGGGAGCCTCGCTGCCGCAGCTTTTTCGTTTGCTCACCGAGCTGGCAGAAGCGGATTCCAATCTGCCTCAGGCTCTGCGCGCCCATATGGCCTTTGTCGAGGATCGCCTCAATCAACCTGACAGCGAAGACCGTCAACGCTGGTTTCGCCGCTTTGTTGATGGCGACATCGTCGGCAGTGGCTGGAGTGAAACGGGCAGCGTCAGGCTGGGAGACGTGAATACCACCGTTTCCCCTACCGGGCACGGTTGGCAACTGACGGGCGAAAAGTTTTACAGCACCGGCACACTCTATGCCGACTGGATTGATGTGTACGCTAAGCGCACCGACAACCAGCGCGACGTGATTGCGGTGGTGAGCACTCATCAGGACAGCGTTGAGCGGGACGATGACTGGGATGGATTTGGGCAACGCCTGACCGGTAGCGGCACTACGCGCTTTCGCGAGGCGCACGTGGAGCCTGCGCATGTGTATGACTTTAGTGAACGCTTTCGCTATCAGACGGCTTTTTATCAGCATGTCTTACTCGCGACCCTGGCCGGCATTGGTCGCGCTATTGTGCGGGATGTGTCCCGGAGCGTTGCACAACGAAAACGCATTTACAGCCACGGTAATGCCCGCCAGGTCAAACAGGATGTGCAGGTGTTGCAGGTTGTCGGCCAGATAAGCAGTTGGGTCTGGGCGACAGATGCCGCCGTGCAGCAGGCCACGCCGTCGCTCCAGCTTGCGTTTGATGCGCACCAACAAGGACAAGCAGAAAGCCTGATTCACGCCGCCAACGTGCAGGCCGAAGTGGAGGCCGCCAAAGCGCAGGTCGTCGCCGTTGAATGGATTACCCGCGCGGCCAGCGAGTTATTTAATGCGCTGGGCGCGTCAGATACGCGGGTGATAAACGCGCTGGACAGGCACTGGCGCAATGCCCGAACCATCGCGTCCCACAATCCGGTGATATACAAGAGCCGAAATGTCGGCGACTGGGAAGTGAACCGGCGCGATCCGACCTTTATCTGGCAGATCGGCAGCGGTGAATGATCGCGGCCAGGCGGCGAATCTGAGACACAAAAAAACCCGGCCGGAGCCGGGTTTGGTCGCTACATGACTCAATCGAACGCTAGCTGTACGCGTGCAGAGTGCGCTGACACAGCGCGGAACGCACACAATCCTCTTTGCCGAAACGGACAATGCCAACCATCTCGTCCTCTTCGAAACGCGCCAGCGCGTCTGCGAGACCGGAAGGCACCCCTGCGGGCAAATCGCACTGGGTAATATCGCCGTTAACAATCACCGTGACATTTTCGCCAAGGCGGGTCAGGAACATTTTCATCTGCGCAGCCGTCACGTTCTGCGCTTCGTCCAGAATCACTACCGCATTTTCAAAGGTGCGGCCGCGCATATAGGCAAAAGGCGCAATTTCCACTTTGCCGATTTCCGGACGCAGACAATATTGCATAAAGGATGCGCCAAGACGTTTAACCAGAATGTCGTAAACCGGGCGGAAATAGGGGGCGAATTTCTCTGAGATATCACCGGGAAGGAATCCCAGATCCTCATCCGCCTGTAGCACCGGGCGCGTAACGATAATCCTGTCGATATCCTTATGAATCAGGGCCTCTGCTGCTTTCGCAGCACTAATCCAGGTTTTGCCGCAGCCCGCTTCGCCCGTGGCGAAGATAAGCTGTTTTGTTTCTATGGCGTTAAGATAATGCGCCTGAGCTTCATTTCGGGCTTCAATCGGCGCCCGGTCACGCACATCGCGTGCCATGCCAATTGCATCAAGCCCACCCATTTGCACCAGCGAAGTGACCGATTCTTCTTCACGCTGACGATGACTGCGTGAGTCATTACGAAGCACTCGTCTTGCTTCTCGACGCGCTTTGATCACTGCTTTCTGTCTTCCCATAGTGGCACCTTACAGTTGGTTTCATTTCCCGCTTCAGGCAATACGCCCGTTGCGATTACGTGAACGCTTTAGAGGTTTCAGTTGGCTTCCTTTAGAGCCGTGACAGGCCATGACGATTGATATCCGGCAGCAAAACAGCCTGACCGTATACCGGTAAAAAAGGAGTGAAGTTGAAGAGAGAAAACACATTGAGATGTAAAAGCGGTTGAGGAAGAACGTCCCTCACGGGTGAGTGCGATATTGTTTACTGCTGAACGGCTGTAAAAACATCTATCCATGCGCGAACTCCAGTGTGAGACATCAACACGCCCGATTACGCTTTCATAGTAAAGTGAACCATCTTATTGGTATTTTGCAACAGTATTTTCACTTTCATGAAAAATAAATATTCAACCGGCCGTTAACGAAGACCTTACTTAAATTAAATTACGTATTTATTACAGAGGGTTAGTATATTTTACGTCACGTTAAAAAGCGTGTTAAACGGGGCGATAAAAAAAGCCGTGCGGGGAAAAAACGGCAATATGAAAACACGGCACGCTGCGCTGTCAGACACAGAATGCCGTGCCTAAAATTTAATCAACTTTCCAGTAAGGACTGGCCTAAATAATGGTTTTCATTCACCACGCCGGGTAAGACAAAAAAGTAACCGCCGCCAAACGGACGTATATACTCTTCCAGCGCTTCGCCATTTAAGCGGTTCTGGACGGTAAGGAAACCCAATTCCAAATCATGCTGATAGCAGACGAAGAGTAATCCCATCTCCAGTTGACCTGAAGCGGAAACACCGGACGAATAACTGTATCCCCGGCGCACCATCAGGCTGCTTTCCGTGGCGGGCGTACGGGGGTTGGCCAGACGAATATGCGCATCCAGCGCAATTATCTGGCCATCCGGATCGTTACGATAATCGGGAACGTCATGTTCATTTTTCATACCCAGCGGCGCGCCGCTCAGCTTTTCGCGACCGAAAATGGTCTGCTGTTCGCCCAACGGTGTGCGATCCCACATTTCCACGTGGAAACGAATCAACCTTACCGCCTGATAGCTGCCATTCCGCGCCCAGGCTGGCTCGTGCTGATCCTCGGTGACCCAGAGCAGCTTATCCATCAAGGCGTGGTTGTGCGTGTCCGGATTTGCCGTGCCGTCTTTAAAGCCCAGCAGATTAATGGGCGTTTCTTTGCCCGCGCTGCGCGCGGCATGATCGGAGATAAAGCCTTCCCGCCGCCAGCGTACGCCCAGCAGATCCGGCGTATGTTTGATGATATCGCGCAGCGCGTGGATCACCGTGTCCTGGGTATTGGCGCAAATCTGTAACAGCAGATCGCCATGGCACTGACTGGCATCCAGCGAATCATTAGGGAACCGGGTCATCGGCTGCAGCTTCGCGGGTTTGAGTGCAGCCAGACCGAACCGCCCGTCAAACAGCGCGTTACCGACTGACACCGTGATGGTCAGATTATCGGGGGCAATCTCGGCCCCCAGGATACCGGAATCCATCGGTGGCAGCTGTGGGTTGACCACGGCGGGGGCCTTGCCGCCCGCCGTTAAAAACGCGATGCGCTGTGTCAGCAGTTGAAACAACCGCTGCAGCTCACGCCTGTCGCTGGTCAGCACATCAAACGCCACCAGCATCATGGCGGCCTGCTGTGGGGTAATAATGCCCGCCTGATGCACGCCATAGAAAGGCTGTCGTTGCTGACGCGCGTTCGGCGTAACCGTGCCCGGTGCAAAACTGTCGGGCTGCTCAGCAGCCCCGGCATGAAACGGACAGCCCGCGCCTACCGCAGCCGCGCCGCCCAGCATGCCCAGCCCTTTTAATAAACGCCGCCGCGCAGGCTGCTGTAATTCCTGATCCTTGTCCATGATTAGTTCAGGCCCAGTGTGCCACGCAGTAGGGAAAGATCTTCCGCCAGAGCGGTGATCGGCCCTTTCAGCGCCGTGCGGTCAGCCTGGGTCAGTTTTTCATAGGATTCATAACCTTGCTGCGTGCGGTATTTATCCAGAATCGCATCCACTTTACTGAAGTTAGCGTCTATTTTTGCTAAAAGCTGTGGGTTCGCCTGCTGCAGTACCGGACGTAAAAGTGTGACAATTTTTTGTGCGCCATCCACATTCGCGCGGAAATCCCACAGATCCGTGCGGCTGTAGCGATCCTCTTCGCCAGAGATTTTGGTCGCTGCCACCTCTTCAATCAGCCCGGCGGCTCCGCCCACCACTTTCGCCGGAGGAAATGCCAGTTCACTCACGCGTTGTTGCAGGTCATGCACATCGTGATTTAACTGGTCGGCATAGCCTGCCATGTCTTTCGTCGTATTATCTGCAAACAGGGCTTTTTCGAGACGATGGAAGCCGGTAAATTTCGGATCTTCGGCTTTTTTCTCGTAATCATCTTCGCGGGCATCAATACGACCATCAAGGTCAGAAAACAGCTCCGCGATCGGCTCAATGCGCTCGTAGTGCTGACGGGTGGACGCAAATAACGCTTTGGCTTTAGCCACATCACCGGCTTTCACCGCATCCGTAAACGCCTGCGTGCCGGATACCAGCTGACTCACTTCCTCAGTGACATAAGCTTTATAGGCATTAATGGGGCCCGCCAGTTGCATCAGTTCGGGTTTGCCTTGTTGCGCACTTTTGCTCCCGGTGCCCTGCACGATCAGTTTGCCTTTCGGGTTCGTCAGCAGGCCACAGGTCATGTCATATTCCCCGGCTTCCAGGTTGGCCGTCAGTTTCTGGCTAAAGCCCGGCGCAATATTTTCGCGCTCTTCGACCACCATCACGCCTTTGAGAATTTCCCATTCCAGCGCTTTTTGGCTGTTATTTTTAATCTGAAACTGAGTTTTACCGGCCTGTACCGTAACTGACATGGGCTCACACTGTTTGTCCGTCACAGTGACGCTGACCTGCGGAATGGCTGCAGCCAGTGAAGAGCCAGAAAACGCCAGCAGAGAAGCCAGTACCGCATTACGGTTAAAACGCATCATCATATTTTTTCCCTGTTCAGTCAGAGGCGCGGCTGACGCGCCGGGTAAACGCGTTAGCGCGCAGCTGCTGAGGTATCAGCGCGTGCAGGCATAACAAACAATAATAAAGCGGGGATCAGATAGAGCAGCCAGACAGCGACTTCACTGACGCTGGGCGCTTCCTGATAGCCAAGCATGCCTTCCAGCACTGTGCCAAACAGCGAATGCGTGGATAAGATCGGGCTCATATCAAAGGCCACCTGCTGAAAATGGTTCCACAGCCCTGCCTCATGAAAAGCGCGAATAGCCCCTGCCGCCAGGCCTGCTGCCACCAGCAGAATGAAAATACTGGTCCAGCGGAAAAAGTGCGCCATGTTCAGACGCAGGCCGCCCCAGTAGATCAGCATGCCCAGCACCACCGCCGTGGCCAGCCCCAACACCGCACCCAACGGCGGCGCATAACCGACATCCTGCGTGAACGCGGCCAGCAGAAAGAACACTGATTCCAGCCCTTCGCGTGCGACGGCCAGAAACACCATCATCACCAGCGCCAGGCCGCCGCCGGTCGATTTATGCAATGCCTCGTCGACGGCGTGTTCAAGTTCCCGTTTGATATTGCGCGCGACCCGGCGCATCCAGAACACCATCGAGGTCAGGATAACGACCGCGATTACCGCCACGATACCTTCAAACAGCTCTTGCTGTTTCTGCGGAAACTCACCCGTGGTCTGGTTGATAAAGATACCCAGCCCAAGGCAGAGTGCGGCGGCAATAAAGACGCCTGCCCACATCGCAGGAAACCACTGAGTGCGCTGAGTGCGCTTCAGATAACTGGCGATCAGGCTGACGATCAACGCGGCTTCAAGCCCTTCGCGCAGCATAATGAGAAACGGAACGAACATCGCCAACCTCTTAAATGTTAACCGGCGTCAACGACGCGTAAAGTTACGTAAAAACGAACGATACCGATTATCATTACCACTCAAAAAAATACAAGTTCCACAACGAAATAATTTCGTAACTGTCTGTGCCAGATAACGGGCAAAAAAAAGCCTGCCCTCACGGGGGCAGGCGGTGGAAAAAAGAAGGCGATTACTTCGTCTGGAACTCGGCCTCAGCGGCATCGAAACGTGCCATCGCCTGGGTTGACGGTGCGCGACTCGCCAGGCTAAAGACGACGATGGCGAGACTGGCCAGGATAAAGCCCGGGATGATTTCATACAGACCGAGCCAGCCATACTGCTTCCAGACCACCACGGTCACCGCACCGACAACCATGCCCGCTAATGCGCCATTGCGGTTCATACGTTTCCAGCACACGCCGAACAGCACAACCGGCCCAAACGCCGCACCAAAGCCCGCCCATGCATAGCTGACCAGGCCTAATACCCGGTTTTCAGGGTTGGCGGCCAGCGCGATGGCAATCAGCGCGACCAGCAGCACCATCAGGCGACCGACCCAGACCAGTTCTTTCTGGCTGGCATTTTTGCGCAAAAAGCCTTTATACAGGTCTTCGGTCAGGGCGCTGGAGCACACCAGCAGTTGGCAACTGAGTGTCGACATGACGGCCGCTAAAATGGCTGACAGCAGAATCCCGGCAACCCAGGGGTTAAACAGAATACGTGCCAGCTCAATAAAGACACGCTCGCCGTTTTGAGTTACACCAGCAGCCTCGCCCGGGTTGTTCTGGAAATAGGCGATACCAAAGAAGCCAACCGCGACGGCGCCGGCCAGACACAAAATCATCCAGGCCATACCAATACGGCGCGCGGTACGAATTGACCGGTGTGAATCCGCCGCCATAAAGCGGGCCAGAATATGGGGCTGGCCAAAATAACCTAATCCCCAGCCCAGTAGCGACAGGACCGCAACCACATTCAGTCCTTTGAACATATCCAGGTTTTCCGTGCTTTTAGCCTGAATGACTGCCAGCGAATCGCTTAAACCGCCTACGGCCATGATGACGATAAGCGGCGTCAGGATCAGGGCGAAGATCATCAGGCTGGCCTGAACGGTATCTGTCCAGCTTACCGCCAGGAATCCGCCCACCAGCGTATAGAGAATGGTCGCCGCCGCACCGGCCCATAAGGCCGTGGCATAGTCCATTCCAAAGGTGCTTTCAAACAGGCGAGCACCGGCAACCACACCGGAAGCACAGTAAATGGTGAAAAACATCAGGATGACGACCGCAGAAATCACACGCAGAATTTTGCTGCGATCTTCAAAGCGGCTGGTGAAAAAGTCGGGCAAGGTTAAGGCGTTATCATGATGTTCTGTCTGGACGCGTAAACGACCCGCGACAATTTTCCAGTTAAGCCAGGCACCGATAATCAGGCCAATGGCGATCCAGCTTTCTGAAATGCCGGAGAGAAAAATGGCACCGGGTAAGCCCATCAGCAGCCAGCCGCTCATGTCAGAGGCACCCGCTGACAGCGCGGTAACCACACTGCCCAGGCTGCGACCGCCCAGAATGTAGTCATCAAAGTTTTTGGTTGAGCGCCAGGCAATAAAACCGATGAGCACCATCCCGAGGATATAAATTAAAAAGGTCACCAGCATGGGTGTACTTACTGTCATGTGTTTCTCCGTTATTATCCGATCTCTTAAGAGAAATCTTTTCCTGCGCCACCGGAACGGGGTAGCGTCAGCGTATTACCGCATCGATAAAAGTCCCGTTTCCCTTAAGGCGCGGTATCCTGCCGTAAAGGCACGTTCTACACAATGCATTTAACACATCCGTTACATCAGTTTCACCTCTCTCCCTGTTTTAAATGTTCACAGGTTGCGCCCGCTCACACTTAAGTTGCACCTTTACCACCACAACCCTGTTTAAATTGAAGGGGGTTGCAACATTGGCGAGTTTCTTGCAGCAAGATTTGTGCCGCTTTTAAATGTTAATGGCAAAAGCGGCGGTAAAGTGTGGAAGCAAGGTCACATTTAACACGGTTGCACAAAGTTGCAACATGAGTAATAGTGCAGCCCTTGCTCTGGTAAAAAACGTTTTAAGGAACAGAAATCATGGGAACAACGACCATGGGGGTGAAGCTGGATGAAGCCACCCGCAGTCGCATTAAACTGGCGGCACAGAAAATGGATCGCACGCCGCACTGGCTGATTAAACAAGCGATCTTTAACTATCTCGTGCAGTTAGAAGCCGGTGAAACAGTGGAAGAGATTCCCCTGCAGCTCAACGAATTGGCTTCTGATGAGGTCGCTGCGGACGAGATGGTTCAGCCGTTCCTTGACTTCGCAGAGCACATCCTGCCGCAGTCGGTAGCCCGTTCGGCCGTGACGGCCGCCTGGCGTCGACCGGAAACCGATGCCGTTCCCATGTTGCTGGAGCAAGCCCGCCTTCCCGCTCCGCTGGCTGAAAAAACCCGGCAGCTCGCCTTTACCCTGGCCGAGAAGCTCAGGCACCAAAAAGGGGCAACCGGACGCGCCGGTATGGTGCAAAGTCTGCTTCAGGAGTTTTCATTATCTTCACAGGAAGGCGTGGCGCTGATGTGCCTGGCGGAAGCGTTGCTGCGTATTCCGGATAAACCGACGCGCGATGCGCTTATCCGTGACAAGATCAGTAACGGCAACTGGCAGTCGCATCTGGGCCGCAGTCCGTCCATGTTTGTTAACGCCGCCACCTGGGGCCTGTTATTTACCGGCCGCCTGGTCTCAACGCATAACGAAGCGAATCTGTCGCGCTCGCTCAACCGGATCATTGGCAAGAGTGGTGAACCGCTGATCCGTAAAGGCGTGGATATGGCGATGCGCCTGATGGGTGAACAGTTCGTGACGGGTGAAACCATCGCCGAAGCACTGGCTAACGCCCGTAAGCTTGAAGAGAAAGGTTTCCGTTACTCTTACGATATGCTGGGCGAAGCCGCCCTGACCGCCAGCGATGCGAAAGCCTATCTGGTTTCGTATCAGCAGGCGATTCATGCGATTGGCAAAGCCTCCAATGGCCGCGGCATTTATGAAGGCCCGGGCATTTCAATTAAGCTCTCTGCCCTGCACCCGCGCTACAGCCGTGCCCAGTACGACCGGGTGATGGATGAGCTGTATCCGCTGCTTAAGTCGCTGACGCTACTGGCCCGCTCTTACGACATCGGCATTAATATTGATGCAGAAGAAGCCGACCGCCTGGAACTCTCTCTTGATCTGCTCGAAAGGCTGTGTTTTGAGCCTGAACTGGAGGGCTGGAACGGTATCGGCTTTGTCATTCAGGCCTATATGAAGCGCTGTCCGTTTGTTATTGATGAGCTGATCGACCTGGCGCAACGTAGCCGCCGCCGTTTGATGATTCGTCTGGTGAAAGGCGCTTACTGGGACAGCGAAATTAAACGCGCCCAGATGGAAGGCCTGGAGGGCTATCCGGTGTACACGCGCAAAGTGTATACCGACATTTCGTACCTGGCCTGCGCGCGCAAGCTGCTGGCGGTGCCGAACCTGATCTATCCGCAGTTTGCCACGCACAATGCGCACACCCTGGCCGCCATTTATCAGCTGGCAGGCAATAACTACTATCCGGGTCAGTACGAGTTCCAGTGCCTGCACGGCATGGGTGAACCGCTGTATGAACAGGTGGTCGGCAAGGTTGCAGACGGTAAACTTAATCGTCCCTGCCGTATTTATGCCCCGGTCGGTACGCATGAAACGCTGCTCGCCTATCTGGTGCGACGCTTACTGGAGAACGGCGCGAATACCTCCTTCGTTAACCGCATCGCCGATACGTCACTGCCCATCGACGAACTGGTCGCCGATCCGGTTGCCGAAGTGGAAAAACTGGGTCTCAGCGAAGGAACACTGGGCCTGCCGCACCCGAAAATTCCGTTACCACGTGACCTGTATGGTGAGGACCGCGTGAACTCCGCCGGTCTTGATATGGCGAATGAACATCGTCTTGCGTCACTGTCCAGCGCGCTGCTGAGCGGTGCTACCGAAACGTATGTGGCGCAACCGCTTATCGACGGCCCTTTAACGGGAGGGGAAAGCGAGCCAGTGCTCAATCCGGCCGTCCCTGCGGATGTGGTGGGCACCGTGCGCCAGGCATCCGAACAGGAGGTTTCCCTGGCCATTGAGGCCGCCGTTAATGCCGGCCCTATCTGGTTTGCCACGCCGCCGCAGGAGCGTGCCGCCATTCTGGAGCGCGCCGCACAGCTGATGGAAAGCCAGCTACAGCAACTGCTGGGTCTTCTGGTGCGTGAAGCCGGAAAAACCTATAACAACGCCATTGCCGAGGTGCGTGAAGCGGTCGATTTCCTTTATTACTATGCCGGCATTGTGCGCCATGATTTCGATAACGAAACCCACCGCCCGCTTGGCCCGGTAGTCTGCATCAGCCCGTGGAACTTTCCGCTGGCCATTTTTACCGGCCAAATCGCCGCGGCTCTGGCGGCAGGTAACAGCGTGCTGGCGAAACCCGCCGAGCAAACGCCGTTAATTGCCGCACAGGCCGTCAATATTTTACTGAGCGCTGGCGTGCCCGCCGGTGTACTGCAACTGCTGCCGGGTCAGGGCGAAACCGTGGGGGCACAGCTCACCGGCGACGAACGGGTGCGCGGCGTCATGTTTACCGGCTCCACCGCCGTTGCCACGCTGCTGCAACGCAATCTTGCGGGCAGACTCGATCCGCAGGGCCGTCCGACACCGCTGATTGCGGAAACGGGCGGAATGAATGCCATGATTGTGGACTCCTCCGCGCTGACCGAACAGGTGGTTGTCGACATCGTGGCATCGGCCTTTGACAGCGCGGGACAACGCTGTTCCGCCCTGCGTCTGCTCTGCGTGCAGGAAGACGTCGCAGACCACACGTTAAAAATGCTGCGTGGCGCGATGGCGGAATGCCGCATGGGCAACCCGGAACGCCTGTCCACCGACATCGGTCCGGTGATCGATCAGGAAGCCAAAGCCAACATCGAACGCCATATTCAGGCCATGCGTAATAAAGGCTTCAAGGTCTACCAGACGGCACAGGATAACCCACAGGACAGCAAAGAATGGGCCACAGGCACCTTTGTGAAACCAACGCTGATTGAGCTGGATAAGGTCAGCGATCTGACCCAGGAAGTGTTTGGTCCTGTCCTGCACGTGGTGCGTTTTACCCGCAGCAACCTGCCGCAGATCGTTGAGCAGATTAACGCCACAGGCTATGGCCTGACCCTGGGGGTTCATACGCGCATCGACGAAACCATCACGCAGGTCACCGCCAGTGCCAAAGTGGGTAACCTGTATGTTAACCGCAACATGGTCGGCGCGGTCGTCGGTGTGCAACCCTTTGGGGGCGAAGGCCTCTCAGGTACCGGTCCAAAAGCGGGCGGCCCACTGTATCTTTATCGTCTGCTGGCTCACCGCCCGGATGAGGCGCTGAGCACCACCCTCGCCCGTCAGGATGCGGAACGTCCCGCAGACAACAGTCAGCGTCAACGCCTGTTAGCGCCGCATCAGGCACTGACCGACTGGGCAAAAGATAAGCCACAGTTGTCTGCGCTGTGTCAGCATTATGAACAGCTGGCGCAGGCCGGTACGGTTCGTCTGCTGCCGGGCCCAACAGGAGAGCGCAACACCTTCCTGTTACTCCCGCGCGAACAGGTGCTCTGTCTGGCAGATAACAACGACGATGCGCTGATTCAGCTGGCTGCGGTAACCAGCGTTGGCAGTCAGGCTCTGTGGCCGGATGATGACCTGCATCGTACGCTGCTTAATACCTTACCGGCAGCGGTGAAGAGCCGTATTACCCTGGCGAAGGATCCGCTGACCGCGCAGTTTGATGCCGTGATTTATCATGGTGATGCCGACCAGCTCCGCAGCCTGTGCGAGCAGATTGCGGCGCGTGAAGGTGCGATTGTCTCGGTACAGGGATTTGCCCGCGGTGAAACCAACCTGTTACTGGAACGCCTGCTGATTGAACGCTCTTTGAGCGTCAACACCGCCGCCGCGGGCGGTAACGCCAGCCTGATGACGATCGGTTAACTGTCGGCGCGTTTCATTCTGGTTGTGATCAAGGTTCATGCCTGGCATGAACCTTTTTTTATGACGGATGAAAAACCCGCGGCCGTTGAGCGCCTCAGCAGTGGAGAAGTGCGAAGGGATTCGCGCTATCAGGTGGTCTCTGCGCGCACATCCCCCGCATACGCAATCCGGACGCGCCGCAGAGACAGGTGGCTGACATGCGTACAACGGTCAGGCTGCCGGAATGGAAGGCCGTTTCATCAGATGTGGCAAGCGAAACAGCGCGCGTCCCGGTCCCCGATTCAGCAATGACCAGACCGCCATGGAGCCCAAGGCGCAGATCGTAACCATCACCGGAGGATAGAGACAGGCCCAAAGCCATGAAAAGCCTGCCAGCTCAAAAAGCTGGTGACGTTGCGCATATAAAATCGCCGTCATCCCGAAATATTCGATGAAAATACGGTGAATAACGTAAAGGGGTAAGGTATGGCGGCCTGTCCAGTTCAGCCAGGCCATACAGCCCAGCTGGCTTAACCATCGGCAGGCGGCCACGCTGGCCAGAATGGCAATCAGACAGAGAAAAAGACGGCTGTTCAAATCAAGCAGGCCCTGTAGTACAGCCAGCAGTCCCAGTAACAGCCACGGCAACCTGTTCTCCCGTCGCCCTTCGCTCAGTCGTAGCATGGGTGCCCACCAAAATGCGCCCAATACAAAAAAGATAAAATACTGCGCCAGACTTTGCGGTCCCCAGAACGGGATACTCTTTTCGACCGCCAGATAGTTCAGCACAGCGGCTACGATAAGCAGCGGGATTTTGTAATGTTGAAACCATTTGGCGCACAGGAAATAGAGTGCCAGACCATATAAATACCAGGCGGTACTCATGGCGAGAAAGGTCAGTCTGAGAAATTCTGAAAACGAACCGGCATAGGCCGCATTAAGATTTTGCGAAATACGCTGTCCGGTAATTTCCGTCGCGATGCCGGAAATGGATCCCCACTGAATAACGCCCCACAACAGATAAAGGTAAAACAGATTCATAATGCGGCTGGTGGCGACAGACTGCCAGGGCCGGTGAAGAATGGCATGACTGGCCAGCAGACCCGATACAAAGAAAAAGGCGGGCATGCGCAGCGGCGACAGTAGCAGGTTAAACCGGACCCACAGTTCAGCCGGGAGCAGGCCGGCGGTCAGATGTGTTACCGCATCATCAAAGCCGGGTAATACCGTGTGATACAGAATAACCAGCAGGATACACAGGCCTTTGAGTGTATTAATCCAGGCAATTTCTTCTTTTTCTTTGCTCATCATCGGCACATTTCCGCTGCGGTGAAACGGCAATTCACATCGCCTTCTCTTGTGCGAAAAGTATTCCGTATGTTCTTTCTGCTGAATGTAGCGAAAGTCTTAAATACCCGCGTTGCGGTGCGTTTTGGACCGTACTTTACACTTAAAAGGATTTATTGACACTGCGCCCGGCAAGCGCGTTTTCCTTTCCTGTCTGGTTATCCTTATGACATAAACCGAGGCCCTGCTCTGCTTTCAACAGGCGTACCTTTGGGACTGACGTAGGCGCTTTTATTCCGTTTTCCCGATAAAAAATGGCTTCACAGTCAGGCGTGCGCTGACCTGGCTCCGGGCTCGCGGGCATGACGGGCATGACGGGCATGACGGGCAACGGAGAAGTGATCTGGCGGATGAAAAAAGGGGCCAGCACGCTGGCCCGGATCTTCAGGGTAAGGTTTGCGTTTCAGGCTGACGCTGACTGACCAGGCGTGGATGGAGAAACAACATACGTCCCGGCCCGCGATTAAGTAACGACCAGACCAGCAGCGACAGCAGTGTGCATACCGCCACACCGGTCACCGGCATCAGCAGCGCCCAGGCCCAGCTAAAGCCGGCATTGCCGAACCAGCCGAAATGCAGCGCCAGTGTGATAGCGCTCAGTCCGAGCAGTTCGATAAAAATGCGGTGTAACACATAGATTTGTAATGTATTTCGACCGATAGCGTTCAGCCAGGTCATTCTGAAATGCGCATTGAGAAAACGACACAGCACGATGCCAAACACGATCGTCAGCAGGCTGTAAAACGGGTTTTTATAGATGCCACCTGCATGATGGGCGATGCCGACAAGTGCAATCGCGCCAAGCCACAGCCAGTGACGTCCCTTGAGGGCGCTCAGTTCAATTAGCCTCGCGCTGAAAAATACGCCCAGCAGGAAATACAGATAGTTCTGCGCCACGCTGGCCGGGCCCCATCCGGGGATCAGGTTAAACTGCGCAGCGTAGTTCGCCGCTATCGCCGCCGCCAGCAGAACCCTTTTCTGTTGATGGAAAAGCTTAGTCACCAGGAAAAACCCTGCCAACGCGTACAGGTACCACAGGCTGGTCATCGACAGCATCAGCAGCTTAATAAACTCAAGAGGCGAATCCGCATAGGCGGCATTTTTGCTACTGGACAGCCGTTCGCCTAAATGGGTGGAAATGTAGTGGATACTCAGCCACTGAATCACGCCCCACAGCAGGTAGAGGTAAACAATATTGCTGAATTTTTTCGTAAACACCTCTTGCCAGCTTTTCTTCACGACCGCGTTAGCGGCCAGTAACCCAGACACAAAGAAGAAAGCGGGCATACGCAACGGCGAGAGCCAGGTATTAAACGCCACCCATCCTTGTGCCGGTAGCAGACCCGCGGTCAGATGATGAAGCGAGGGTGCGAACGTGGTGATGATGGCGTGATGCAGTACGACAAGTAAAATGCACCCTCCTTTGAGGGTATTGATCCAGAGGATTTCCTTCCTGGGGTGAGTCATTATAACGTCCCGACAGCGCGATGAATTTGTGAAGAATTATTAATATTTTCACTGTCACCTCAATCGGGGAGGTCTTAAAATTTACACTCTGTTACGTCATTTAAACATCACTCCGTATAACCGAAGCGATAACAACAGGTTAAGGAAAGACCAGCCGTAAATTTTCAGAAGAAACTGAGCGCGCAGGCAGGAAAAAAATAAATAAAATGCCGCCCGTCTCGGGCGGCATTTTGGGGATTATTGATTAAGAAATTTATCCAGAAACTGTCGGGTACGCGCCTGCTGAGGAGCGCTGAACAACGCTTTGGCCGGGCCCTGTTCTACCACGCGGCCCTGATCCATGAAAATCGCCCGGTCAGCGACATCACGGGCAAAGCTCATCTCATGGGTCACAATCACCATCGTGCGCTTTTCCTGCGCCAGCGCCCGGATCGTATTCAGCACTTCGCCCACCAGCTCGGGATCCAGCGCCGAGGTCGGTTCATCAAACAAAATGACTTCAGGCCGCATGGCAAGCGCGCGGGCAATGGCAACACGTTGTTGCTGTCCGCCGGAAAGACGACGTGGATAGCTGTCTTCTTTACCCTGCAATCCCACTTTTTCAAGCAGGCCACGCGCCCGCGCAACCGCGTCCGCTTTGGTTTCGCCTTTGACGATGACCGGCCCCTCAATAATGTTTTCCAGCACCGAGCGATGCGGAAACAAATTGAAGTTCTGAAACACAAACCCCACCTGCTGACGGAGTTGGCGCACCTGTTCTTTCTGCTTATTGATCCCCAGACTGGCGTCAATCGTAATATCACCGACTTTGATGCGCCCGGCCTCAGGCACTTCAAGCAGGTTGATGCTGCGCAACAGCGTCGTTTTACCGGATCCGCTCGGGCCGATAATCGCCACAATTTCACCCGGCGCAACATCCAGATCGATGCCGTGCAGTACCGTTTGGCCGTTAAACTGTTTCACCAGTTGGCGCACTTCAATGGCACTCATTTCGCCTCCTGATCCTGACGGTTAACGTGTGCTTCGAGCCGGTTCTGTAAGGCAGACAGCACGGTAGCCATGATCCAGTAGATAACCGAGGCCGCCAGATACATCGTAAATACCTCCAGCGTACGTGAGGTAATCAACTGGGCCTGACGAAATAACTCCGGTACCTGAATGGTCGCCGCCAGTGAGGTATCTTTGACCAGGCTGATGAAGCTGTTACCCAATGGCGGTAAAGCGGTACGGGCAGCCTGAGGCAAAATAACCCTGCGCAGCGTTTGCCACGGCGTCATGCCAATGCTGGCCGCCGCTTCCCACTGGCCACGCTCAATCGCCGCAATGGCACCACGAAGCGATTCCGATGCATAGGCTGCTGTATTCAGCGACAGGCCAATCATCGCGGAAGGAATTGGATCCAGCTCAATGCCAAACTGGGGCAGACCGTAGTAGATCATAAACAACTGAGCGATAAGCGGCGTGCCACGAAAAATCGACACGTAGATACGTGCCAGCCAGCTGATGGGCCAGAAGCGCGACAAGCGCATCAGCGCCAGCACAAAGCCCAGTATCAGCCCAAAAAACATCCCGCCAATACTGAGCTGAAGCGTAAACAGCGCGCCTTTAAGAAGGAATGGTGCTGAATCCAGCACCAGTTGTAAACTTTCCTGCATTATTGCGTAACGTCCGCGCCAAACCATTTCTCAGACAGCTTTTTAAGCGTGCCGTCTTTCTGCATCTCTGCAATCGCCTGGTTAATGGCTTTCAGTAAATCTTCGTTACCTTTACGCAGTGCAACGCCCGCTTCAAGACGCGAGAACGCAGGGCCAGCAACGGCCATCGTGTCACCGGTTTTCTTCACCAGATCCAGTGCCGCCAGACGGTCCACCAGAATCGCATCAACGCGACCTGAACGCAGATCCTGGTATTTGGTAGGATCGTCATCATAGGTACGAACATCGACACCTTTCACGTTTGCACGTAACCACTGCTCGTAGTTGGTGCCCAGACCGACGCCCACTTTTTTACCTGCCAGATCTTCGGGGCGGGTGATGCTGCCGGCATTTTTCTTCAGCGTCAGCGCCTGCACGCCCGAAATGGTGTACGGCGTGGAGAAGTCATATTTCTTTTTACGCTCATCGGAAATGGTGACCTGATTAATCACCACATCGATACGTTTGGAATCCAGCGCGGCCAGCATGCCATCCCATTTTGTCGGTTTCAGAACGGCTTTCACACCCATGTGTTTCGCCAGGTCCTGGGCGAACTCCACCTCAAATCCGGTCAGCTTGCCTTTTTCATCCTGGAAACTGAAAGGCGGATAGGTGCCTTCCAGGCCCACACGCAGTTCGCCTTTACTTTTCACTTGCTGCAGCAAATCTTCTGCGGCAAAGGTTTTAACACTAACGCCAGCAACCAGCGCAACCGCCATCATTCCCGTCACCAGCTGGCGACGAATCTGTGAGAAAGCCATGTGTACCCCATTTATTATTCGTGAGTGTGCTGTTGAGCGGCTAAACCCCGTTTGCCGCTCTGTCATTATGGGCGTTATTTACCTGAGACAGCAAAATAACGGCCGGATTATAAACCTTTTTTTCGCGACGTCTCAGACCGAAGGGTGATAAGCAAATAACGCGGGCGCACCGCCGGTATGCACAAACAGGAGCGGTCCTTCGCGGCGGAAACGATTCTGATTGATCCCGTCAATTAACCCCGCCATCGCTTTGCCAGTATAAACCGGGTCGAGCAGGAGGCCTTCCAGCCGGGCCAGCAGCTTGATCGCCTCTGTGCCCTCTTCATTAGGCTCGCCATAGCGTGGCCCAAAGTAGTCATCCCACAGCGTCACCGGGGCCTTTGCCTCTACCGACAACTGCGATGCCAGCGCCTGACGAATGGCGTCCACTTTCGGCAGCTGTTCATCACGCTGACGCGATACGGTCACGCCCACCAGCTCGGTTTGCGGCATGAGGTGTTCCAGCCCAATGGCCAGCCCCGCATGCGTTCCGGCACTGCCAGACGCGACAACTACCGCAGCAAAGTCCACCACGCCTTCACTTTGATGCACGATCTCCTGGGCGCACTCTACGTAACCCAGCGCGCCTAGCGCGTTTGATCCACCAACAGGCAGGGTATAGGGTCGAAAGCCCTGCGCCTCAAGGCGTTCCGCCTGTTCCGCCAGTTGTGCGGCAGGATCGGTCAGTGCATCAACCATCACCACCTCAACGTCCATCAGTTCCAGCAGCAGCCGGTTACCGTTAGTGAGGTAATTCTCGCTCTGGGTCGCGATGGGGTTTTCGAGTAATGCCACGCATTTCAGCCCAAGTTTGGCGGCGACCGCAGCGGTCTGACGCACGTGGTTGGACTGGATCGCACCGGCGGTGAGCAGCACATCGGCCCCCTCACGCAGCGCATCGGCCGCCAGAAACTCCAGCTTGCGCAGTTTGTTGCCGCCCAGCGCCAGCGGCGTTACATCGTCGCGTTTGATAAAAATGTCACGACCTAAGAAGTCCGAGAGACGGGGCAAAAATTCCAGAGGCGTGGGCGCACCCAGAAGTTCAATACGGGGAAACTGATGAATAAGATGTAAAGACAATGCGGCCTCCAGTCAGGCACAGAGCAGTTATCATTACAGTGTTACAGAAGATGAAGAAAGGATCATCCTGAATTGAGGTCAGGAACGTGGAAGACGGGAATGCACAACATCCCCACGTTTCTTCCGATGGTGAGAAGAAACGTGGGGCGGGAAATCGACTGACCGTGCATCCTGTGCCCGGCATTTTTCCCTTAACGTTGCTGCCAGCCTAAGAACTGGTCGTATTTGCGCAGCGCAATTCGATAATTATTGTTGCCTGCATCGGGTAAATCTTCTTCCAGGCATTGATGCCAGCTATTGCCTTTCAGTTTTTCTGCCGGGAAATTTCGCGCCTTCAGCATATCGTCAAGCCGACGTAACCGAACCACATACTCACGAATCGTGCTTGGGCTCATTTCCGTCTGCTCGAACAGATATTGTTTAAACGCCATAATGTCAAAATAGTTAGGATGTGTATTACAAAAAATATCGCTGCAAAAACGACAAAGTGCCGTTAATTCTGGCTGCAGTTTTAGCCAGAGTGGCTCATCAATCATTTGGTCCATCCGTGCGATGGCCTCTTTATTGATGATCTGGCCACGAAAAACCAGCGCCATTCGGTCTAGTACTTTGCCACAGTGTGAACAATTGGTTTGGCTGTGTTTATAGTCTTTAAGATAGCGACTTAAAGGTCTGGCTTTGGTTTTGGCTCCCACTGTTGAGTCCCCGATTTCTTATATTTATAGATCTCCAGGAACTGAGCCTTCTAGCGCGCTCCCGTAAGTCGGGCACGCAAGCGTTTAATCGCCTGACTGTGCAGTTGGCTGACCCGGGATTCCCCGACATCAAGTACCGCGCCAATCTCTTTAAGATTCAGTTCTTCCTGGTAGTACAGTGTCAGCACCATTTTCTCGCGCTCAGGCAACGCCTCGATCGCTTCTATGACGCGTTCACGCAGACTCCCTTCCATTAACTGATGAAGTGGATTGGCCTCTTCGTGCCCTTCCGTCACCAGCTCCGCACTGTCACCGTGTTCTTCCCGATACTCGTCGTATGAAAAGAGCTGACTGTTGTTGGTATCCAACAGAATCTGCCGGTACTCTTCTATCGAAACATTCAACTGTTGCGCGACTTCCTGCTCGGAAGCGGCCCGACCCAGCATCTGCTCAACCTGATGCATGGCTCCGGCTACCTCACGTGCATTACGTCTGACGCTGCGTGGCGCCCAGTCCCGGCTGCGAAGCTCATCAAGCATTGCGCCACGAATGCGCTGGACTGCATACGTGGTAAAGGCGGTACCCTGAAGCGCGTCGTAGCGCTCCACCGCATTCAACAGACCAATGCCCCCGGCTTGCAGCAGATCGTCAAGTTCCACACTGGCAGGCAGGCGAACCTGCAAGCGCAGTGCTTCATGACGCACCAGTGGGACGTAGCGCTGCCAGAGCGAATGTTTGTCCATCACGCCTTCGGCGGTATAGAGATCGTTCACGTTGACTACCCTGCGTTAATGAAGTTATCGGCATGATTATGCAATTCTGTAGGACTTTCGATTGGCAGAATAGGCGGGATAAACCGAGGTTATTTCAAATTTGTGATGTTTCAGAGCGGAAGATTCCGCTCTGTTTTAACAGGCTAACCTAATGACAGTAAACGTTGACGAGTGGCGGAGGGCACGCTGTCCCATAAAGCACAAACCTGCCCTTCCATTTCCTGATAAAAAGGGCTAATGCTTTCGCGGGTTTTTTCATCCCCATTAAAACGGACCTTGCCGGAATCACCATCAATACTAATCATTCGGTTAACAAAAAGTCGCTGTAAATCGCTGCGCAGGAATAATCCGTTATCCACACTGTTATCCGCCAGAAAACCTTCATCATTCTCTCGCGTATCAATATGGCAGGCTTCCACCCATGGCCACTGATGCTGATCGATCAGGCTGGTGCCGGTAATGACACAGGCACCATAACGGGCTTTCACGGCGGCCATAAATTCGGCCTGGCTGGCTCGCTGCAGCACTTTAGCCTTTACCCGCCGCCCGACTTCAGTACCAGGCATCACTGCGGCGGGTGTTTTATGTCCGGGGGTACTCAGTACCACAATAAACTGGATACGCTGTGATTGCGGAAAGCACGGGTTGGAGTGCATGTTAAACAACTGCCACCAGGCATCGTCGCCGTCTTCTCGCATCAGCACCAGTTTGTATCCCCGGCTGTTAATCAGGTTCTGCGCCTGTGCTGAATGGGGATCGATCATGGCATATACGTAGCTTTGGCCAATCACTTTCCACAAATTCTCCGCTTTGTCCTGCTCTCCCCGGCGGAAATAGTGAAAAGGAGCCTGCTGCTTCAGGTAATACTCAAAACGGCGCAGGTAATTTTTACGTTCATTGTCGTTCGCAATAAATAACAGGTCTTCCAGCGGACTGTTGCTCTCTTCCTGTGCGAAGACAGCACGAATCTTTAGCGTCCGAAAGCTGGTCGAAGGACTCAGCAGCGCTCGCGCTGTTAATTCTTTCTCATCAGGGTATTGCTGTGCATAGCGCCGGGCGATCTCCTCGAAGGAAAGCCGTTCACCCGGTAGCAGGTCATAGTTGAAGCGCATAACCACCCCAGAACACGCGAAGTTGTAGCCAAATTAAACTTATCCTGAAGAGTGTTATCGGCACCATCTGTATGAACTGTAACGTTTATCCAACTTTTATCGCGCCGAAAACCCTAATCCACAATCACTTCCGTCTGGCTGACGCGATTTGCATTACTGCGCGATAAAATGTGCCCGCTTCGCTTATGCTGATTTATTTCATTAGCCGCTATGGATGCGGGGACGGACTTATCCTTGACTTTACCCGCTTTTTTGTCGGTTATTCGTGCCATTACTTTCACTCGAACACTCGTATTCTTTCACCATCACGCTGCACGCGCAGACGAGTTATGAAGGAAGCGAATGATGAAAGGCATAGTACTGGCAGTCAAGACCGGTTCCCGACTGCATCCGGTGACCTGTGGCGTCTCTGAGCAACTGCTGCCGGTCTATGACAAGCCCATGCTCTCTCTTCCCCTTTCACTCTTGATGCACTTGCATCCATTCGTCTCGCGCCCGGACATTGCTGATTTTGAATATACCTGTCCTCACTATGACAATCCTAAGGATGAAGCCTGCCTGATGTGGAATGCCCCTGATGTTGCGATTCAATGGTCTGTCGAACAGCCGATATTATCGGTGAAAAATCAACAAGGACTCTCATTGCAGGAGTTGGTGTAATGCGCGTTTTACTTACAGGTGCTTATGGTCAGTTGGGGCGCTGTTTACTGGATCGTTTTCCCGCCGACTGGATTACGCTGGCATGTGGTTCGGCGGAACTGGATATTACCGATCGCGTTGCCGTTGTGCGCGTGGTTAAAAAATTTAAGCCCGATGTCATTATGAATGCAGCGGCTTATACCGCCGTTGACAAGGCAGAAACAGACCGGACACGAGCCTTAAAGATCAATGCGATTGGCCCTGAAAATCTGGCTCAGGCCGCCAAAATGATCGGGGCGCGTTTCATTCATATTTCCACAGATTATGTTTTCGACGGGGTGAAAAAAACGCCCTATACCGAACAGGATCCGCCCTGCCCGATTAATTTTTACGGCCTGAGTAAGTGGGAAGGTGAAAAGCGCGTCTTTGAGGTCCTGCCCGAGGCGATCGTGATCCGTACTTCATGGATGTTCAGCGAATACGGTAATAACTTCGTCAGTACCATGCTTCGTCTGGCGCAGACACGTTCCGAGTTACATGTGGTGAACGATCAGTATGGTTGTCCGACCTACGCGGGTGATTTAGCCCAGGCCATGATCACGCTCGCCGACATGCCCGAAAAGCACGGTCTTTACCATTATTGTGGCGACGTTGCCGTCAGCTGGTGCGAATTCGCTCAGACAATCTTTGTCGCGGCGCAACAGGACGTGGTCGTGCATGGCATTATCAGCTCGCACTATCCGTCTGCGGCGATTCGGCCGGCGCGCAGTGTGATGAACAGTGACGCTCTCAGCACCATCGGCATCCCCCCCTCAGACTGGCAGGATAAACTTCGCCTCTGTCTGAATCACCTGGCGACCCCCTTTCCCTACGCGAATACTTTATAAGGAGATAATTGAATGAAAGTAGCAACGATTGGTAACTGTCAGCTCGAAGTCGTTGGTCAGTTATTAAGTAATTATTCTGAGCTTCATCGTGGCGCAATAACACACGTTGTTAATACACCTCTGTATAAACTTGATGCTCAGCGAGACATTATCAATCTGATGCACGAACTTGAAAGCTGCGATCATATTTATATGCAGTATCATTCTGAACGCTGGGGTTTGCTGTCAACCGCGAAACTGACCGAGTATTTCGATATCCGCATATTACCCACAATGGAATCAAGTGTATCAACACCACAGTTAGGGTATTATTCTGCTGCCGTGCCCGATTTGATGGTGTATGTCGATTACCGTTTTTTGCATCTTTATCTGACCGCACATGCCTGTGTGGATGCCGCTTCTGCGTATCACAATGTCAGTTACGACGCGGCCAGGCAGCATAACATGATCATGGACGACGCTAATCGCTATCAGCGGTTGTTCAAAGAAGGTAAGGTGGCGTTTGATTATTCAGACTTTTATCGGGACGCCCTGTTAAAAGATAAACATTGCTACAGCACGGTAAGCCACCCCAATAACAAACATTTAAGCATTTTCTTTAGTGCAATCTTTTTTGATTTATTTAAAGAGAATAAGAACTTCGATCTTGGCGGCAACGATTTGCTTAAAAACTATATTGCTCCAGAGGTAGGCAGTGGCGAACAGCATTATTTCATGATGCGCGAAACAGGGCTTTCTCTGGCCTGTAAAATTAACTATCACTTCTTTTCTTCACAACCGCGTGAACAACTCTCAGAAGCCTTACTGCGTTCCACTTATTATCGTAGCCTGAAATCCGGCTATCAAAACCTCTGAGCCTCTGCTGTAAGCCTGAAGATGCATCTTATCGATCAGGCTTGTCAGCACACAAAACGATACCATTCAGTCACGGCGGCAATGCAATCAATACTGCGATGTTGATTTACTGTATTAATACAGCGTTATATCGCTTTGTGGCGTCTGCCTGTCTCTGCCGTTCCGGTCATTATGATTCTGCATAAAACATTCACGTTGCCGCCAGAAGGAGCGCGGTTCCTGACGAGCCTGCCTGTCCCCGTTTGCGTTAAATACACACTAAAAAGGGCTTTATTTACGGCATAAGTTCGGCCTGCCGGGATTACAATCTGCTATAAAAGCGCGCCTGGCACCCATCTATACCAGGAAAAAACTTTGCCAGCTAAACAATGTGTTAGCTGCACCACCTCAGGCAAATCATAATGAGCAGTAATAAAAAAGCACTTATGCTGGATGCCGGTTTTGCTGCCATGCCTCTTTTGATGGCACTTAAGCATTCCGGTTATGAAACAGCCGTATGCAGCGGCAAACCGCAGGATCCGGGTCATCAACTCGCGGCCCACTCTTTTTGCCTGAATTATGCCAACGTACAGGACGTACTGACCCTGGCGAAATCACTCAATATTACATCACTTCTGCCTGGTGTTACCGATGTGTCTTACCTTACGGGTGCCAGTGTCGCTGAGGCAATGGGCTTACGCGGTTTTGATCGCCCTGATGTAGCAGAAATTATTTTTAAAAAAGACGTCTTCCGCCAGTGGGCACAGAATAAGGGTTATCCAGTCCCTGTGGCCGTGAGCTGTCCTGAAGAGGCGGCGCAACTTCCGTTACCGTTGATGATAAAACCTGTCGATTCCTACAGCGGATTAGGGATTTCACTGGTGGCTGAGCGCGAACACATCTCCGCCGCCTGGCGAGACGCCTGTGCGGCATCATCCTGTGGCCAGGCGCTTATAGAGCGCTGGATAGCCGGCGATTTACACAGCCACTCCGCTTTTATCGTGAATGGAAAAGTGGCGGTCGAATATTTTGTCGATGAATTTTGTACCGTTTACCCCTGGCAGGTAAACAGTAGTAGCCTCAGCCTCAATCTTCCTGCGTCGATAAAAGACCAGGTCAGCGACTGTATACAGGCACTCGTTGATGAGCTCGGGCTTTGTGATGGTTTACTGCACACTCAGTTTATCTCGGATGGTAAAAGCTTTTCTCTGATAGAAATGACACGCCGATGCCCGGGTGACCTGTATAATCAACTCATTGAATATTCTACAGACACGCCTTATTCACTCTGGTTCACCCATGCCTTTACCGGCACACCTTTTACGCCAGCCAGTCGGCGTCCCGAACACGTCAGATTAATCGCTCGCCATACTGTGTCCGTTGATCAGGAACAAACCTTTACCTCCGTCAGCTTCGCAGCATTACCGGCCAATATCCTTTCCTTTCTGTCACTTAAGAAAACAGGCGAGAGAATCCAGCGCGCGCCTCACGATCGCGCCGCGCTTATTTTTGCTGAATTCCACCAACGTGATGAACTGGCCCGCTTCACACCACAATTAAAAAATTTTTTTACGCTTGGTAAGTACTAGGAAACCGATATGAAAAAACGACTACAACTTGGTTTTATTGGCGGTGGCGCGAATTCGGCTATTGGTCTTACCCATAAAATTGCCTCACAGCTCGACGGGGATTTTACGCTTGTGGCGGGCTGTTTTAGCCGCAATCCTGAGCAGAATCGTCACACGGGCGAGAGCTGGAATATTCATCCTGAACGCATTTACGACAGTATTCAGGCGTTTATTTTACAGGAGCGCCACCATCTTGACGCAGTTGCGGTGTTAACACCTACCCCTGACCATCATGAAATTATCACCGCCTGTTTCGAAAACGGTCTGGCTGTAATTTGCGAAAAGGCAATGGTTGAAAGCCATCAAAGCGCTTTGCACATCATGAACAGCGAGCACCAACATCAGGCTAAATTGTTTGTCACTTATAATTACAGTGGCTATCCCATGGTGCGCGAACTGCAAAAGCGCGTACAGCGGGGCGATTTCGGGGCCATTCAGCAGGTTATGGTTGAAATGCCTCAGGAAGGTTTTGCACGCCATAATCAGCATGGCGATGTGCCAAAACCGCAGAGATGGCGGCAGCAGGATGCCGTCATTCCAACCGTTTCACTCGATCTTGGCGTTCATGTTCACCAGCTTATTGAATTTATCACCGGGGATTACGCCGTCGATATTTATGCGATCAATGATACGTACGCCAAAATTCCCGGCGTTATCGACACCGTACATATCTTATCGCGTTATCAAAGCGGTATGACGTGTAATTACTGGTATGGCAAAGCCGCTCTGGGATACCGAAATGGCCTGCGGATTCGCGTCATGGGAAGTCAGGGCAGCGCAGAATGGCTCCAGATGGATCCTGAATTCCTTTATGTCAGCGGTTTGCAAGGCAGTCGTTCTGTTATCGATCGCACAGCCAATGACAACATTGTTGCTGCTGATGCACGTTACTGCCGTTTTAAAGCGGGCCACCCTGCTGGCTTTATTGAAGCATTTGCCAATTATTATGCTGACATTGCCTCTGCATTGAGAGGGGAACCTAACGATTACGTGATGGGTTCAGACGTTGCGGCTCGCGGGCTTCACTTTCTTGAAAGTGCTGCGAAAAGTGCAACAAGTCAGCAAAAATGTACTCTTTAAACGATAAAAAGATAAAATATAACGGTGTTCCTTATGAATTTTCTTAGTGAAATAGTCGAGAAAAATAACCCTTTTCTCGTTACGCTGGAGAAAATGTACCAAAATGGTAATCCGGTAGTCCTTATTGGCGCAGGCTGTCTGGCTACCAAGACCCGTGAATATATGGCATGTAATCACTTGCATATTGATTATGTTGCGGTCAATGAAATGTATTTTTTCCGGGTCAATGGTTAAATGAATTGGCTGTTGGGTCGAAAAATTAATCGATATCAAAAACAGTCAATTACCAGCCTTCAGAAAAGGTCGCGATAAACTTTTTCGCACTAACAACAATTGATAAGGTCGCTATGAACAACAAAGCGACTTTTATCAAGATGGATGCCGGGCTCGTGGCGATGGAAGGTGTGAAAAACAGCGTTCA
>Ga0153955_100253_pt1 | contig 33899 bp, 29 predicted proteins | sample TSFL039MetaG_FD_104744 | JGI IMG/M metagenome (GOLD analysis project Ga0153955, IMG submission 104744) | Attine ant fungus gardens microbial communities from Florida, USA - TSFL039 MetaG | ecosystem: Host-associated > Fungi > Mycelium > Unclassified | place: USA: Florida, Wekiwa Springs...
AACGGTGACGGCGACAGCGTTAGCAGTATGCTGAGCGCCATCTGAGCCTGCATTGCGCCTAAGGTGGCGACCGCCGGGCCTAAAACCCCCGCAGTGTTGCAGTTGCCTGATGCTTTGGGTAAACGGGGAAACAGCGCGCGATAGCTGGGCGCTCCGCCGCAGAATCCGCCAACATAGCCTTGTCTTCCCAGCACTGAGGCACTCACCAGGGGAATTCGTCGGGCATAGCAGTTGTCGGAGAGCAGATAGGTCACTGCAAAATTGTCTGCGGCGTCAATGACCAAATCAATCCCTGCCATTGCCGTATCGATAATGCTGGCACGCAGGGCATCAACATGCGGCTCGATGAGTATGTCAGGATTGCGTTGCGCCAGCGCACGCTGCGCGCAGAAAACCTTGGGCTCGCCAATGTCGGCAACGGTAAACAACGTCTGGCGATGCAAATTATGCAGCGTCACGACATCATGATCATACAGCCGGATATAGCCCACGCCGGCACCTGCGAGCAGGGGCAACAGGGTTGACGCGAGTCCACCCGCGCCCACGACCAGAACGCGGGCTGCAGCCAGCGCCTGCTGCCCCTCATCCCCGACTTCGGGCAACATAGTCTGTCGTTGATATCGCGACATTTTCGCTCCTTAACTGAACTGCGCCAGACCAAAAACGGGCGTGGAGGCGACCGCCATATCCCGACGTTCCATCATGCCGGCCAACCGCGCCTGATGTCCTGACTGAATGGCACTGGCAAACGCTCCCGCCATGCGTACCGGATCGTGGGATTTCGCGACGGCGGTATTCAGCAACACGGCATCAAAGCCCAGCTCCATCGCCTGCGCCGCCTGGCTGGGAGCACCGATCCCTGCGTCAATGATCAGCGGAACGTCTTTAAACCAGGCACGCATGGTGCGTAAACCGTCAATATTGCGTAGCCCCTGCCCCGAGCCAATGGGCGCGCCCCAGGGCATCAGCACCTGACAGCCCGCTTCCAGCAGTTTTTCGCCCACAATCAGATCTTCTGTGGTGTAAGGAAAAACATGAAAACCTTCGGCACATAAAATACGGGCGGCCTCCACCAGGGCGAAAGGATCCGGTTGCAGGGTATCCGCGTGCCCGATCACTTCCAGTTTGATCCATGGCGTGGCAAACAGTTCGCGCGCCATATGCGCCGTCGTGACGGCTTCCCTGACGGTATGGCAACCCGCTGTATTGGGTAACACGCGCTTATTCAGCGTTTTCAGTAAATCGCGAAAGGCCCCACCCTGACTTCCTTCCCGACGCAGACTGACCGTGATGATATCCGCACCGGAGGCTACAACAGCCTGCTGAAGAATATCCGGTGAGGGATAACCGGCCGTGCCCAGTAAAAAACGGGACTCGCCCGTGTAGTCGTAAAACATGATCAACCTCCCTGCATTGGAGACAGCACTTCCAGACGGCAGTTGGCCTTAAGCAACTGTGAGGCATAGCGCTCTCTGGGAACAAAGGTTCCATTGAGGGCACTGGCCACACAGCCAGCGTCAATGCCCTGCTCTTCTAACAACTCCGCAAGCGTCCCGGCTTTCGTCTCGATAGCACGACCATTTAGTTCGATTCGCATAGTAGTCTCTCTGTTGCAAGTTGATGCATGAGCTTTTCGGCCATAACCGGTGCCAGCAAAAAGCCATGGCGATACATGCCGTTAATGGAAAAGACACCGTTTTCATAACGCACGTCGGGGAGGTTGTCGTGATAAGCAGGACGTAACCCCGTCCCGCTTTCGATAATGCGCGCTTCGGCAAGCGCAGGATGAATGCTGTAAGCAGCGCTCAGCAGCTCCATCATGGCGCGCGCGCTGATGGGGCTGGTATCCTGACTCTCAACCATGGTGGCCCCGAGCATAAAGTGCCCCTGCGCCCGGGGAACCAGATAGCAAGGAAAACGGGGATGCAGCAGGCGTAAAGGTCGGGAAAACGTGATCTCATCCGTTTGCAGTATTAGCATTTCGCCCCGCACCGCACGCAAGGCTGGCTGTGCCTCACGCGCATGAATACCGCGGCAATCAATAATGCGTCCGCTGGGATTGCCAGCGTGAATACTGACGCCCGCGCTGACCAGACGTGCACGTAACTGTTGCATTGCCTGACGCGGATCGAGATGCGCTTCAGCCGGGTAAAGTAATCCCCGGGCGAAGCGGTTTTCCAGCGCGGGTTCGATGTCACCTGGCGCAACCCACTGATGCGCTAGGGTCATGCTGGCAAACCGGGTAAGTTCGGCGCTGTCACGCGGTGGCGTGAGTACGAGTGTGCCCTGCTGTTCAACGCCACTTACGCGGGCTGCCCACCACGCTGCAGCGTGCTGTCCCCATTCAACGACCTGCTGAGGCGCACTTTCTGCCTCACACCAGGGTGCCAGCATGCCGCCAGCCCAGTAGGACGCCGCCTGACAATTCGGTCGTGTAATGACTTCAACCTTCTCGCCGTGTTCGGCCAGTAACGTCGCGATACAGAGTCCGGATACACCGCTGCCCAGCACTGACCAGCGGCTCATTGTCCGCCATCCTGATGGGGTAAAAACGGAATAAGGATAGTCACATTGGCCTCTCTGTTAGCTCTCAGAGACCCGCGATACAAGAAGGGAAAAAGCACAAGCCTGACAGAAACAGGCTCTGCGGCAAGCATCTACGCGATGCGCAGATGCCCGTCTTCCTACGCCAGTATCAACTGGGTCAGGTTCTAAGGGTCGCTAAGCCGCGCATGGCGCTATTAGCCTCTCAGTCTCTCTGGCGAGACTCCCCTGACGGGTTCTAGTTGTATTTTAAGCGACGCTGTTCGTCAAGGCTGACACGCAATTTATCGCCGGGTCCGGCAAGATAAATAGCGCATTCAGGGTACACCCATATAGCGCAACAACGCCGTCATGCAGGCCGCGCCCAGAATAATGAAAATCAGCGGAGCTCTACGCCAGGCAAGGAACAGGGCAAACCCGACGCCCAGCACTCTGGCCATCCCTGCAAAATGCTGGCCTTCAAACAGCGTGGTGGTTGCCGCAACCGCAAGCAGCAGTACAGTGGCAGCATCGGATAACATGTTTTGGGTTCGTTCACTGACGGGCAGACGATTGCCGAGTTTAACACCCGCGAAACGGATGGCGTAGGTGCCAGCAGCCAGCAACGCAATACCTGCAATAATCATGGCGTGATTCATTTGCGCGATCTCCATGTAAAGAGGCCCAGCAAGGAAAACAATACGGGCATACCGGCAGGTACGAAAGGCGTGACCACCAGCGACAAAAACGCACCAGTCATAGCAGGAATGCGGGTGCGCGCTTTGCGTAAGGCAGGAAAGATTAGCGCAATCAGGATCGCGGGAAAGACCGCATCCAGGCCGATAGCAGAAACATTCGGAATAAACTGCCCTATCGCCGCGCCAGCCATTACGGTCACAGGCCAGATCACGCCAATACTGATGCCGCATATCCAGAATGCCTGGCGACGTTGCGCCAGCGTAGGCTGGGAAATGCCAAACACGACACTTTCATCATTCATGATGTGGCATCCTAGCAGACCCCGTCTGCCCTGACCGACCAAATCCTTGACAGTGATACCAAAAGGAAGATGACGCGCATTGACCAACAGCCCCGCCGCTGCCGCCGTGAGAGGACTGCCACCGCCCGCCACGATACCGATAAACAGGAACTCCGACGCCCCCGCCAGCACCAGCGTCGATAACGCCAGCGGCACCCAAAACGGAAAACCCTCTGCAAGAGCGAGCGAACCATATGACAGGCCAACAATGCCATCGGCAAGACAGACAAGGAAAATGGCTTTTATCACGCCCTTGTCCAGCGTCTCTTTTTTATCCAGCATCACGATTAGATCCCATAACGAACGATATACCCATTATAATGAACGGACCGCAGCAGCATTACAAGATGAACGATACGTTCGCTATAACGAACAGGATGCAGGATGAGTACACCCATTGATATTATCGCCAGCAGTTTAGTCAGAGAGCGCCAGCGGGCAGGACTGACTCTCGCAGAAGTCGCGCGTCGGGCTGGCATAGCAAAGTCGACCCTTTCTCAACTTGAGGCGGGAAACGGTAATCCTGGCATTGAGACGTTGTGGTCACTTTGCGTTGCCCTGAATATTCCGTTTGCCCGCCTGATGGAGCCGGAAGCGAACCGCCTGCAGGTTATTCGTCGCGGTGAAGGTCCTGCCGTTGCCGCCGAGCAGGCGGATTATAAAGCCGTCCTGCTGGCAACCTGTCCGCCCGGCGCGCGACGGGATATCTATCTGCTGCACATCCAGCCCGGCAGCGAGCGCCGCTCGCAACCGCATTCGCCGAACACCATTGAGCATCTCATCTTGACTCAGGGACGCGCGCTGGTCGGGCCCACAGACTCGCCCGTCGAACTGGCACCGGGCGACTACATCAGCTATCCCGGCGACACTGAACATATTTTTCGTGCGCTGGAGCCGGATACGCTGGCCGTGCTGGTCATGGAGCACATCTGAGGGTGCTCTGCCTCAGTCATCAGGCAGGCTAATCGCATCAAGGGAAATGACCCGATGTGCACTCCTCTCAAGTAGCGTGAGATCATGACTGACCAGCAGAATGGCGCAGCGTTGCTGCATGGCCAGATCAGTCAGTAAGGCCAGCGTCTGTTGCTGAACCACAGGATCGAGACGCGACGTGGGTTCATCGGCAAACAGGAACACGGGATTCAGCAACATCGCCCGAAGCAGCGAAAACCGCTGAAGCTCACCGCCTGACAATCCTGAAGCCGGACGGTGTAACAACGCCTGTCCGAGCCCCAATTGGCGCATCCGCTCATCACGTCGCCTCACCGGAATTGTGTGGCGCTGCAGCAGATCGTCGATGATCTGGGCCATAGTGATATCCGGTGGAAAAACCGCAGAAGGATCCTGGTACAGTTTTTGATAACGCAACGGATGAAACCTGCCCGGTCGGGTTATCGTTCCCTTATCGGGCTTAATCAAGCCCGATAGCGTATCTCCCAGGCTGCTTTTGCCACTGCCGCTCTCACCATAAAGCCCAACGATTTCACCGGCGCGAAAGCATAAATTTACATTGCGGAACAACGTTTTCCCGGCGCGTTTCAGAGTAAGCCCTTCGGCCCGTAATACGAGGGTGTCATCACAGGGCAACAACGTGGCTGTTGGCCAGGCATGGGGTTCGGCGGCCAGCAACTGTTTCGTATAAGCCTTCTGCGGCGCATTCAGGACTTGCGTGGCATTGCCCTGCTCAATCACCTTTCCCTTATGCATCACGACAATGTCACCGCCTAACTGCCTGGCCAGCGCGATATCATGGGTGATGGTCAGCAAGGCTTCGCCGCGGGCTACGGCCAGGTTGAGCATGTCACCAATTTCGTCCCGTCGCGCCACATCCAGTCCTTTCGTCGGTTCATCCGCGATAAGCAGAGTGGCACCGCCCGCCCGCGCAGCGGCAAAGCACACCCGTTGGGCCATTCCACCGGAAAGCTGCCAGGGGAAACGCTCTGCCGCGTGGGCCAGCCCCAGCGAGTCCAGCGCCAAACCTGCCGCCTGCTGTGCGCCCTGACGCGTGTACCCCTGTATGTACCGATAACCCTCTTCTGTCTGGCCTTTCACACGCATCGTCGGATCAAGCGCCAGCAAGGGCTCCTGAGGTAACGCGGCAATACGGTGTCCCCACAGCGCACGGAGTGCTGTCAGATCGGTTCGCAGATTATATTGCTGCCCGTCAATGACTACCGTTCCTTCAGCCCGCAGTCCGTCGGGTAAGGCGCCGAAAATCGCCTGCGCAAACAGACTTTTTCCCGATCCTGTCTCACCAATGAAGGTGACGGGCCTGCCGGGATGGATGCTCAGACTTACAGGCTCAACAATGCAGGTATCCGCGAAGACGGCGACCTGTTTGATTACGATGCTTGCCATTTGCGCTCCTTGTTGACCAACAAATTCAGCCCCACCAGCAGGATAAATAGCACAACCACAGGCTGCAGTAATAGCCAGGGCGCTTCCCAGGCATAGGGGAATAGCTCCGTCATCATCAGGCCCAGCTCAGGTGTGGGTGGACGTACGCCAACACTGATAAATCCCAGCGCCGATACGGCCATAATGGCATTGCTGAATGCATAGACGGTCAGTGTCAGCAATAACGGAGACAGGGCCGGCCAAAGATGTCGGCGAAAGAGATAAACAATGGAGAAGCCAAGCAGTGAAGATGACTGAACGGCTGGCGACATGACCACAGGCCGCAGCGTGGCGCGCGTCACACGGAAAAATTCCACCCACAGTACCAGTGAAAGTCCCAGCCATAACATGAGCGGCGCGTCAGGTGCGATTGCGGCGAGCAGCAGGACTAACAGCAGGCCCGGCAGCGCCAGACACATGTCGGCCAGCATACCGAAAAGTCGATCGACCCATCCGCCGTACCAGGCGCTGGCTATTCCCGCCAGCAGCCCCATGAGCATTGCTGTAATCACACACAGGGCCGCCAGCCCCAGCGACAATCGCAGCGCCGCACTCAGGCGCGCCAGCATCGAACGCCCTAAATGGTCATAACCCAGCCACGCGTTACCCGAGGGCGGCGTTAACATCTGTAACAAATCCTGCTGCAGGGGATCGTTCTGATTCAACAACGGCATCAGCCATGCAAAGGCCAGCAAGGTTAAAATTATCACCAGCCCCGTTTTTTGGCGGTACGTCATACGCGTTTACCTCGGGGATCCAGGACATAACACACGCCATCAACAAGCATATTTAAGGTGACAAAGGTCAATCCCAGTACCACCGCACTGGCCTGAATCACCGGAACATCCCGGGCAAAAATCGCATGTACCAGCGCGTGTCCGACACCTGGCCAGGCAAAAAGAGTTTCGATCACCACCACACCTTCCACTAACCAGACGAACTGCATGCCGATCCAGGTGACGACAGGGACACTGAGATTGCGCAAACCATGTCGCAAAAACAGGTGCGGCGCGGAAAGGCCCTTTTGCGCTCCCCAGCGATACCAGCCTGCTTTCACTGCCTGACAGGTTGCCTCACGGACAACACGCGCCCCTACCGCGCTCAGCGTTAATGCCAGCGTCAGCGCCGGGAGGATGAAATGTTGCCCTTCCCCATGCCCCGCACTGGGTAGCCAGTTCAGGCGCAGCGAAAACAACATAATCAGAAGTAAACCCAGGGCAAAATGTGGAATCGATTTAAACGTGGGTGCCAGCACGTTAATGAGCCGATCAACAACACCGCCCGGCCGACATCCTGCCCAGACCCCCGCAGGAATAATGAGAATCAACATCATCAGCAGTGCTACACCGGCCAGAGCAAGGGTTTGTGTTAACTGCCAGCCCAGCTCACTGCTGACCGGCTCGCCTGAGACGAGAGATCGCCCGAAATCGAAGCGCAGCAGATCCCACATCCAGTGCCATAGTGCATTTCCCTGAGCGGAAAAGTCCGTCAGCTGTTGCTGCACGCGGGTAACCGCCGCCAGGTCGACCCGGTCATAACCATATCGTCCCGACGCAATGCGCCACGCCATATCGCCCGGTAACGCCTGTACTAAAACGAACGTTAAAATACCGACGGCAAAAATCACAAAGGCAGCCTGACCCAGGCGCCAGACGAGTTGTTTAAGCATTATTCCGCCCATTTCATTTCACGCAGGCCAAAATGGCGTTCAAAGGGATCCAGTTTTATGGCGGCGAGCTTCGCGTTTACTGCTGCTGACTGCTGGTACCAGGCAACCGGAATAACCGGTAAATCACGCTGTAATGCGGCGGTGATGACCGCTCTTGCCTGCTGTCGTTGATCAGGATCGTTGCTACGTGAAAGCGTGCTGAGCGCCTTATCAAACGCGTTGTCGTGCCAGTTCATTGCGCCCCAGTCACCTCCCTGCGAACCGTAATCCTGAAGTAGCGTGCCGCCAGGATCCGGCGTCAGGGCGAAATTACGGGCATAGAGCGCCATTTGCAGGCTGCCATCATGATGACGCGCGGGTATCTCACTGGAATTGGTTGAATTGATGATGACCTCGATTCCGACCTCTCGCAGTTGTTGCTGAATGACCATGGCGATTAAGGGCAGCTCGGGGCGATCGGGATATGTCAGCAGCGTGAGGGTAAAGCGCTGGCCAGCGCGGGTTAACATGCCGTCCCGGCCGGATATCCATCCGGACTGTGCCAGTAAGGCGGCGGCACGCTGAGGAGCATAATCCAGAGGCTGTAAAGACGCGTTGTGCCACCCGGCCATAGAGGGCGGGAACATCTGTGTTGCCGCACCGGGATAGCGTAATATGGCCGCAGACAGCGCATTCCGATTGATCGCCAGGCTGAGCGCTTCGCGCGTGGTTTGTTCCTTCAGGAACGGATGAGCGACGTTCAGCTTCAGCATCACCGTACGGGGTACGGAAACGGTAAGCACCTGTAGTGAACTTTTGTGTGGCAAGCGCTGACGGCTGGCGGCGTCCAGATTAAAGACGTAATCCGCATCACCACTTTCTGCAAGTAATGCGCGCGTTTCGGCCCGACCCGCGGACAAATAACGGGCACGTTCAATGCTGGGTTTCTCTCCCCAGTATCCTTCAAACCGTTTTACACTCAGTGACTGAGGTGGCTGGAAACTGACGAGCTGGAAAGGGCCACTGCCGATGACGCGCGTAATGGTATTAGTATCGTCCCAGGAACTCAGCGCGAGGATTTGCGAACGGCTTTCAGCCAGCACTGCCAGCAGCGGCGTGAAAGGCTCGCTCAGCGTGACCGTCACACGCCGATCTTCTCCGCTGACCGACGTAATGGGTGCCTTGTCGAGTAAACCTGGCTTACTGCGGGCGGTATTCAGCGATTTTACGACGCTCTCAGCAGTAACAGGCGATCCATCATGAAAATGGGCGTTGCTCCGCAGCGTAAAATGCCATTGCAGCCCATCAGGCGAAATGTCCCAGCTTTCGGCTAACGCGGGTACCGCCTTGCCTTTCTCATCCGTTTCCACCAGCGTTTCCACCACATCCATACGAAGCAGAATGTCGCCTGAAAGGGCGGGATCGGGACCTTTAATCTCGAAAGGTGCGGCAATGCGAACGGGCTGATTGCGATCGGCGTAAGCACTTAATGACGCAAACAGCAGGCCAGTAAGCGTACCGAAAAACCAGTATTTGAATTGTGTCATGATATGTCTGTTTACCACATAATGTTTCCCAGAATTAATTATGTTATAACATAACAATTAAAATATGAACCCGTTTAACGCTCAGCCAGTCGCATCAGCCTGCTCGCTTTCAGTCTTAACAGCAAAGAAATGGAAACCCTGAATCCAACAAAGCATATTGAAAATGGCCGCTATTTTGTTATGTTATAACATAATATATTCGCCATTTAAGGATCATTTCATGTCAGGCCACTCTCTTTCATCGCCCACAGACAAACGTTTGCCCGTTTCCGTGCTGTCCGGCTTTCTCGGGGCAGGCAAAACCACCCTTCTCAACCATATCCTCAATAACCGTGAAGGCAGGCGCATCGCCGTGATTGTCAATGACATGTCGGAAGTCAACATCGATGCAGCCTTAGTACGTAATGGCGGTGCGGCACTGTCTCGTACGGATGAAAAGCTGGTGGAAATGAGTAACGGCTGCATCTGCTGCACGCTACGTGAGGATCTTTTGCTGGAGGTGAAACGGCTGGCGTCGGAAGGTCGTTTCGACCATCTGGTCATTGAATCAACCGGCATTTCCGAACCGCTGCCCGTTGCCGAAACGTTTACCTTTGCCGATGAAGAAGGTGAAAGCCTGTCGACGGTGGCAAGGCTGGATACCATGATCACTGTTGTGGATGGTTATAACTTTCTTCGTGACTACCGTTCACTGGACTCCTTACAGGCGCGTGGCGAATCACTGGGCGAAGAGGATGAGCGCTCGGTTGTGGATTTGCTGATCGATCAGATTGAATTTTGCGATGTTTTGATTGTGAACAAAACCGATCTTATCAGCCATGAGGATCAACGTACGCTCAAAGCGATGCTGCACAGGTTGAATCCACGGGCGCGCATTATCACCAGCCATTTTGGTAATGTTCCGCTCGATCAGGTACTGGATACCGGCCTGTTTGACTTTGACCAGGCCGCTCAGGCACCAGGCTGGCTAAAAGAACTTCGCGGCGAGCATCAGCCAGAAACAGAAGAGTACGGTATTCGTAGCTTTGTCTATCGCGCAAGACGTCCGTTTCATCCTGAACGATTCTGGCATGCGGTTAATCATCAGCTTGAGGGGGTGATCCGTTCGAAAGGTTATTTCTGGCTGGCCAGCCGTCCTGAATATGCAGCGTCGTGGTCTCAGGCGGGTGCGATAGCCCGGCATGGCTATGCAGGCAGCTGGTGGGCCAGTATCCCGCGTGATAAATGGCCACAGGACAGTGAATCCCTCGCGTTTATTGCTGACAACTGGATAGACGGGACGGGCGATGCACGACAGGAACTGGTTTTTATCGGCATCGATATGGATGAAACGGCAGTGCGTGCTGCGCTTGATCACGCATTGTTAACCCCTCAGGAAATGGCGGCGGGGCCGGGATACTGGGTGACGCTTTCCGATCCCCTGCCCGGCTGGTTCGATGACGCTGAATCGTAACGGATCTTTTTCTGCAAAGGATCCTGTTTTGTGTCAGGCAGAAATCAATGTTGTTATCCGATGGGAAAAGACAGTAAGCCGGCGCACTGCTGCGCCGGTAGACTCAGGGGATAATAAAATACTGGTTAGCGCCGGTTTTTCCAGACTGTCTGAATATTACAGAACTCATGGACGCCAAAGTGCGATAACTCACGACCATAGCCACTCTTCTTCACGCCACCGATAGTCACGCGTGGATCGGATGCACCATTGCCATTAATAAATACAGCACCCACTTCGAGGTTTGCCGTCATCTGCTCAGCAAGATCGGTGTTGTTCGTCCATACCGTTGCACTGAGTCCGAATTCGCTGTTATTAGCGATTTCCAGCGCATGATCCGCATCACGGGCGACTGCGATAGCGGCGACAGGCCCAAAAAGCTCTTGCCTGAAGGCTGTCATGTCACTTGTTACATCAGACAGGATCGTCGGTGCATAATAATTGCCCTGCCCTGCTATTTTTTCGCCACCTAACACCAGACGTGCACCTTCACGCAGACTCGCTTTGACCTGGTCATCCAGTTCATCGCGGAGATCGTAACGGGCCATTGGGCCAATGTACGTTTGTTCATCCAGCGGATCGCCGATTTTAAGCGCCTTAACGGCTTCAACAAAACGCATTTCAAACGCTTCCGCAATCGGCGCTTCAACGATAAAGCGTTTCGCTGCCATACAAACCTGCCCGGTGTTCTGGAAACGGCCTGTGACTGCGGATTTAACGGCTTCATCAAGATCAGCATCGGCCAGCACGATGAAAGGATCTGAACCACCTAACTCCAGCACGGTTTTTTTCAGCGCCGCACCCGCCTGGGCAGCTATAGCGGCACCCGCCCGGACGCTGCCTGTTACTGCAACCGCTGCGATGCGATCATCCCGGATTGCGGTTGAAACGCCTTCGTTATCGACGTTTATCAGGTTAAAACCGCCTTCAGGCAGATCTGTAGCATCGAACAGCTCTGCCATCAGCATTGCGCTTCCCATGACATTAGGGGCGTGTTTCAGCAGATAAGTGTTACCCGCCAGCAGCATCCCTACAGCACCGCGCAGAACCTGCCAGAAGGGGAAATTCCAGGGCATTACCGCCAGGATAGTCCCGATTGGCCGGAATGACTGCCACGCATCGGGAATCTGTGAGGGTTGGTCTTGCAGCATGGCAGGGCCAAATTCAGCGTACCAGTCACACAAACTGGCACATTTCAGGATCTCTGCTCTTGCCTGTGCAACAGGTTTACCCATTTCCAGGGTTATCATTCGCGTCAGTTCTGGCTCACGCTGGCGAAGTTGTTCGCTCAGTTGACGAAGTACGTTGACACGCATGTCCATGCTGCTTTGCCGCCACGCTTTACTGGCCTTGGCACTTGAGTCTAACGTCTGCTCCAGTTCAGAAGCGGTTTGCATTGGATATTTTGCAAGAATTTCACCCGTTGTGGGATTACGGGAAATGGCAAAGTCAGTCATGATCGTGATCCTTATTAATGACGAAATTCTGTCACCATACGCCGTAGTAATACTGATGAAAAATGAATAATAGTGATGAACTTGTTTCTGATAAATGAAGGTACAAGTGAGTGCGTTTGTCCGGGACGGGTGGCAGTTACCTTATCGTTTTTATAAAAAACGCTATTCAGAGAAACATCACTATGATCTGTTATCGCTGAGTTATCCACTTATACAGTGAATAGTTCCTATATAACGATCATAGAGAGATCCATAATAGATCCAAAGAGATCCCCGATCGCTGCAGGCCGCGCCACACAAGGGCTGAGAGGGGGTTGGTGTTCACTGTAATCAGCAAACTATTCACTGTAATCAGTACTTTATTCACTACACACTGTAGAAAGTTCACTATAATCAGTGCTAATGTTCACTGTAATCAGAAAACGATCCTTTTCATCCACAGAATGAAGATCTTATCCCATGGCAGATAAAGATAGTGAAAACAAAGCGTTACTAGAGCCTTTTCTGTCTGTGACTAAAAACAGCGGTGAAGTTATTCAGCTTCATCCCAATAAAAATAACACTGTTCAGCCTGTTGCCTTGATGCGACTGGGACTGTTTGTACCAACGCTTAAATCCACCGCGCGCGGGATTTCAGGCGCGATGGCGTCCACGGATGCGACGAAAGAACTTAAAAACCTCTCGCTGGTGAAAGCGGAAGGGTATGAAAAGATTACCATCACCGGTGCCAGGCTGGATATGGATAATGATTTCAAGACATGGGCAGGCATCATCCAGTCTTTTTCGCGTTATCCTACTCAGGGCGATACGGTCACGCTGCCCTTTATCGATTTCGTTAAAATGTGTGGAATACCTTCAGCAAACTCTTCTGCTGCCTTACGTAAGCGGCTTGATGCATCCCTACGGCGAATTGCGACCAATACGCTGTCCTTTGAAGGAAACGGTAAGGCCTATCACACGCACCTTGTTCAGTCTGCCTACTATGATCGTGAAAAAGATATTGTTCGCATACAAGCTGATCCCAAGCTTTTTGAGCTCTATAACTTCGATCACAAGGTTTTACTTCAGCTACGCGCCATCTCCCGTCTGAAACGTAAAGAATCGGCTCAGGCGCTCTATACGTTCCTTGAGAGCCTTCCCACCAACCCTGCGCCTATATCACTGGCACGCCTGCGTATGCGCCTGAATTTAGGATCTAAAATTACGACGCAGAACCACGTTGTACGACGCGCAATGGAGCAGCTTAAAGAGATTGGCTATCTCGACTATTCTGAAGTCAAACGCGGACGCTCTGTGTTTTTCATTATCCACAGCAGAACGCCTAAACTGGATGGTATCGGCAATCTTGAAGGCATTGATACCCTTGAAGACATTGAATTTGAAGAATAGCGCGCGCATTTACTGTAATCAGTAAGTTTTGCGTTGCAGTGTCACTTTTAACGAAAAAGTGACACTCTACGCCTGTTAATACACTTCTTTCACTCCTTACCTACAATCATTCACTGTAATCAGCAGCATTCACTATAGTCAGTAACGCCGCTGAAGTTATGCTGTTGGAACGTCTGCCATCTGATTTTATTTTAATATTATTTCAATGACTTATAAGTAAGTGTGCGCTTACTATTATTTTATTAATTTTCTGCTTATCCTTTTTTGCCTCGCCTTGCTGATTACAGTGAATACTGGCTGCGTTTATTCGCGCCCTGCCTTTCACTGATTACAGTGAACGTTTGTGGAGAATGATATAACTGATTATAGTGAATATTGTTATTAATTAATTGATTTTATTTGTATTTTTTGGGTTAGACAACGCAGGGTTGAACACGTTGGCATTAATAAACAATCACAGTAAAAAAGTGACAGGGTTAGTGGTAACGCTGATTACAGTGAATGTTATGACGGGTTAAGCCGACAAAATGCATTTACTGATTCCAGTGAATCTGTCCTCTGTTCGTCACAAGGTTCCTGCTGATTACAGTGAACGTTCCGAAGTTAGATCCAGATTACTGACGGCGGCAGCTACGTTTACTGATTACAGTGAATGCTATCGACGTGTCATTGATGGACCACAATGTCAGGCAGAGGCTGATTCAGAACAGGGCGTTTACTGATTACAGTGAATGTTACAGGGAAGCGTATCATTCTTATAGCCTTCCAGCCTGATGCCATGAGCTTTTTCTCCTTCTGAAGGCTGCAAGTGTTACTGATTACAGTGAATATTCAGGGGACCGGGCTGATGAAACCTCTTCCGGACTTCTCTACCCGACAACAAAGACTGCCACGCTGGTATGGGGTTTCTGCTTCTGATTACAGTGAATGTTTACGTCATTCCCCTTCCCTGTTTATTTTTCGCTAAAGGCTCGTCACGGTCTGTATCGCCAGGCCCGGCCTTAAAGCTGGCCCGGCATCGCTTACTGATTACAGTGAATGTTTTAGTCGATGCCTTTCCACATCTGTTGCGACAGAAGTAAGTCGTGTGGCAAATAGCGGTATCTCTCTGGTCAGGCTTTTCATCTGCAGGCAGCTGGAAGGGATACTGATTATAGTGAACATTGCGGACGTATATGTTCGCTCTGTCTGATTTTTAGAGAGTTAGCAATGAGACACAGCTTGCTTCAGTGAACACAGGATGGGTCCAGAGTACCCCTGCTGAGTCTGAGTAATAGATATTGATGCTGAATCACCTGCTGTGCTGTTTTGGCTGTCTGTCATCCTGATTCTGGTCACACTATCGGTGCTCATTCGCTACTGAATACAGTGAATCTTTTACTGATTACAGTGAACGAATGCAGGTTAAAAGGCACCTGCTGGTCAGATGCCCGTTAAATACATTCGCCAGCAGTGACGCCACAAGCGCGGTAGCTGCTGACCCTCTGCTACGCAGTTTTGCGCTCATGTGATCGGCGGGCTTTACTGATTACAGTGAATGTTCGCTTCTCGTTGTACGTACTGACGTTCTACTTTTCCTGTATAAACCGAGCGAAGATAGCCTCACGGTATCTTTGTCCAGCTGTGTGGGCGAGACGGATTAAGTTCATCCTCCTGTATAGTCCACTTCTGAACGCATCGCAGATGCTTATTACAGTAAATTATGTGTATAGCGTCACATAAATCATAAGTTCAGCATTAAACACAGGATAGCGTTTATAAGATAAATTCTTGCCCGATGTGCAGGATTTAGGTATAAAGTCGTAAATCCTACATATCTGGAGTAAGTATGGCTAACGATGACAGTCAGGTCATGAAAGTTGCTCAGCGTTCTGAACGGATGCTATTGAGCCTTACTGAACAAATTCAGGCGCAAAAGCTTGAGTTACAGGAAAACAGTTATTACCAGATTTATGCGAAGGCTGCGCTGGCTAAACTACCAAAATTAACCCGCGCCAGTGTGGATTATGCTGTCAATGAGATGGAAGAAAGTGGCTACCAGTTTGATAAGCGCGCTGCGGGAAGTTCGGTCAAATACGCAATGTCCATACAGAATATCATTGATATCTATCACCATCGCGGCGTACCGAAATACCGTGATCGCCATCCTGAAGCCTTTACGTTGTTTGTCGGAAATTTAAAAGGCGGCGTATCTAAAACCGTTTCGACAGTTTCTCTGGCGCATGCGCTTCGCGCTCACCCTCACCTGCTCTATGAAGACCTGCGCATTCTGGTTATAGATCTTGACCCACAATCCTCAGCCACCATGTTTTTAAACCATGAACGCTCAGTCGGTTTGGTTGAGGCTACGGCCGCGCAGGCCATGCTACAGAACGTGAGTCGTGACGAGCTGGTGAATGAGTTTATCGTATCGTCCATCATTCCGGGCGTGGATGTGCTACCCGCCTCCATCGATGATGCGTTTATTGCATCTAGCTGGGATGAGCTCTGTGCCACGCATCTTCCAGGACAGAATGTCCATTCAGTGCTTTATGACAATGTTGTCTCAAAACTCAAAAAAGATTACGACTTTATCTTCATCGACAGTGGTCCCCATCTGGATGCCTTTTTAAAGAACGCGATTGCTGCTTCTGATCTTCTGATGACGCCGGTGCCGCCTGCACAGGTGGATTTTCATTCCACTCTCAAATATCTGACGCGTTTACCTGAGTTGATTGGCATCATTGAAGAATCGGGGGCAGAGTGTCGCCTTCAGGGAAATATCGGCTTTATGTCGAAACTCTCGAATAAAGCTGACCATAAGCTGTGTCACAGTCTTGCTAAAGAAATTTTTGGCGGCGATATGTTAGATGCAACGCTTCCGCGACTGGATGGTTTTGAACGCTGTGGAGAGTCATTTGACACCGTTATATCTGCTAATCCATCCACCTATGTGGGCAGCAGCGAAGCGCTAAAAAATGCGCGTTCTGCCGCTGAAGATTTTGCAAAAGCGGTTTTTGACCGCATCGAATTTATTCGCCTGAACTGAGGTTTTTATGAGTGCAAAAAGAATAACGATTGGTCGAACCTTCAGCCAGACGCCGTTAACTACCGAAAAATCCTCTGAACTCCCCTCACAAACCTTTGTGCTTTCGACGGGGAAACGCGCCGTGTTCAGGTTTAATCATATACCTGCCAGCGAAGTGGCTGCTAAAACCTTCGTAAATATGGAAACCAATGGTCGCGACCAGTCTGGTCTTACACCTGATTCATTACGCGACATTATTCGTACCATCAAACTCCAGCAGTTTTTTCCTGCCATTGGCATCATGCAGGACGAACGTATCGAGATACTGGATGGTTCAAGGCGACGGGCCGCAGCGTTGCACTGTAAAACCGGTCTTGATGTGTTGGTTACCGATGCTGCAATCACGTCCGATGAGGCACGCAAGCTTGCTCAGGATATACAGACGGCGCGCGAACATAATTTACGTGAGGTCGGCATGCGTTTGCTTGCGCTTAAAGAAGGCGGACTTTCACAAAAAGAAATAGCTGAAAATCAGGGGCTGTCTCAGGCTAAAGTGACCCGTGCATTACAGGCGGCGAGTGTGCCTGCCGATCTGATTTCGCTTTTCCCCAATCAATCTGAACTGACTTATCCTGATTATAAAGCTCTGCTCCAGGCTTCAGACAAACTCAGTGAAACAGGGCAATCAGTTGACGCATTGATTAATGCGATTTCTGCTGAAATCGATGTGGTCAGAGCGCGTGAAAATTTAGCTGAAGATGAGCTAAAGAATAATATTCTTCGCTTAATCCGTCAGGGTAGCCAGACGCTGATTAAAGAGCCCGAAAAAGACAAAACCACTGCCATTGCGCTGTGGTCTTTCGCAGATAAAGATCGTTTTGCGCGTAAAAAAACGCGAGGAAGGATGTTCAGTTATGAATTTAATCGCCAGTCTAAAGAGCTGCAGGATGAGCTGGATAAAGTGATCTCAGAAACCCTGAAAAAATTCATGACACGATGAGCGTCTAACCCTGACCAGGCAAATAGCCTTTGCCTGGTTTCTTTCCTCCCTTCCTGCTTTGTTTATGCTGCTATTTACACTCGCAATTTCAGGCTGAAATCGCCATCTAATAGTCTTCCTTGCCGATATTAATATATTGAAAAATAAGTTCTTTTTTATCTCAGTGCCGTAAAATTTCGCCCGAAATTCTGTTTCGGGTCTTGGTTGTGCTGGTCGAAATTGTGCATGATCTGTAAGACTGTAATGAAAGCCTGACGTTCAGAAATCCGGTCTTATAATCATCTTATGGATGATATTTGTTCAACCGCTTACGCTTTTATCAGCTCTTCGTGCTGTCTCTCGACTGTTCGTACTGAAAGGAAAGTTTGAAGGAGTGATGGAATGCTTTAATGTTACACCATGACGGCGATAAATTTGCGATTTTCTCTTATATCTAATTGTATTATATAGCTTTTGTTTTGGCGATTTCACCCTGAAATTTTTCTAAATCTGCCAGCAATGTAAACCTCATTGATATGAGCTGACACCGTATCCTCACTAAACTTATTTGCCGCGAGAAAATCTGATAAACAATAAAATTATCAATAATGACGATATACAGAAAATATCCCTTAGTTATCCACAGAAAAAGTGGATAACTAAGGCTGTGATGGATAAATCACTCTGTATGATGATGTGCTAACGGGAAAGTATTTGGTAATGATTAAGCCAAAGTTGTCAATGCATGGCACCATCACGATTTTGCCCGAATCTCTCTCACATGCTGATTAGCGCCCTCATCCCTCTTTTCTTTAAGAGTGAAGCCTGTAGTCGCCCGTACACTGCAGGACTGGGGCCAGCGAGTGAGGAAAGGTGAGACAAATGATATCACCGCGTTTTCTGGAAGGCGCTGTGAATGATGATGCAAATTCGCGGTGTATCAATAAAACCGCTTAAGCCTGCGGGTTGCGTCAGTATCATTGCTGTTGAATCGGCCGCAAAACGTTTCAGGCACCAGAATGCAGGTGACACAATCATTGGCTTTAATCTCACTTTTAGAAAACAAAGAAAGGCTTATTTCATCTGCTCCGGCTAATCATGTTCAAAAGGACAAAGCGATGGGAGCTCAGGTTTTAATATTGAATTCACTGTAATCAGTATTCTGGTGCCCTGAGCATGTTGCTCAGGCTTTGACGCTTGCCGATGCTTCACACTACAGATTACAGTGAATCACTTGCCACGCATCGGTACCGCTGTTAGTCAGGAATATGCCGTTTACTGACGGCGCGGTGCGCAGCCTGGGATGAGTATGGCACTGACATGAGATCTCTTGCTTAGCCTGAAGAGGCCATATGTAAAATGCAGTTGATTACTTATTACTTATTACTGATTACTGATTACAGTGAACACCTGCTGCATGTTCACTGTAATCAGTGAGCAAAATGAGTTTGGCGATTTCAGGCTGAAATTTGGTCGTCAACCTTTCCGGGCGGACGCTAAAAGCTAAGCCGTGAATGCGGTTACGCGCCTGAGTCAATGTTTACAACTCATCACGCTGAAACTGACTCGCATCGTTATTGAAGAAATACAGAATTAATATAATCCGGAAGGCCGCAAAGCGAAATCGGGTAAAAGTTAAACTTAATAAATCACGGCACTATAAAATGCGCGTCCAGCTAAGATGACCGTGACATTTTAGCGGCTTGCTGCATATCGCAAGCCTGCGGTACCCGTATTGCTGTCCGTGATTCATGTTCAGCGCGCTTGTCTTTCAGGCCGGCTCAATGACCTTAATATCAAGCGGTCTAGAGCTGCCACTAGCTTCGATCTTAACATCGCCGCAGCATCGCTGTTAGCCGTCCTTTTTATCTGTTTCTAGAATAAGCGTGCCAATAACGCAGTCATCTGTTCACGCGAACTGACTACAGTGAATACTCAAACATTCACTGTAATCAGTGCTTCTCTTTGGCGATTTCAGGCTGAAATTCACATGTCATGGGTTTCTGAATGAATCCCTTTTACGAAGGCCCACGCGAAATACGACTTCACTAATCAGGTGCCTTTTGACAGATACAGCCAGTTTGTCTGAATGAGAAAGCCTTATGCAGATAAACCGCAATTCTGGTTATGACAGGTATGCGACAGGCTGATAAGCGAGCTGCGAAACGTCAGCCACTCGGTTTGTTATTCGTATCGCAACGACAATGTGGCATATCTGTATGGCATGTCAAAAAGCTTTCATAAGTATGAATACAAGCGCGATCGCTGCAATATTAATAGCCAGCCAGCATCTTTCGCGTTGAGCATGCCTGAAAACCAGATAGCCAAGAGGGGAAAGTATAAAAGCCGGCGTCATAAGAGGAATACCATGTCAACGTACAGAGCAAACATGTACCGCACTTATCTGAAATGATGTGAAGTCAGAAAAGGATGGGAGATGGAGATACATTAAGAACATGCTGTGCGTAAAGCATGTTCTTACCCGTTGGTGACATTACACATATGAAAAGGGCAGGGCGAACTTTTCTTAAAGTGCAATGATCGCCTCAATCTCAATTAACAATTCAGGTGCAAAGAGGGCGCTAACCTGAACCAGTGAACTGGCTGGGAGAGCGGTGCCATAGCGTTTAAACAATACCTTACGAAGTGCATCAATATCAGTGAATGAAGTAATGAACAGGGTCACCTTTATCAAATTCTCTAACGACGTTTGCTCAGCGCTGGCGATAACCTCAAGCTGATCGAATATCGCTTCTGCCTGAGCTGCTATGTCACGCTGGCTTGCTGTCGTGCCGTGGGCGGTAAGGCCTGAAACATACAGTGTTCCGTTATGGCTGACGGCGTGGACATATGGCGCTGTTATTTGGCCCAGCGCAGCGTAGTTTTTGCGTTGCAGCATGATTAAGTGACCCTTTGCGCAGTTATTTATTGTGGGTGAGCAAGTGTTGGCACTGCGTGTTATTACTGGCGGCGAGTTGCTGCTGGTCGGGCGTCAGATTTTTCCAGACAGTGATGACACGTTTAGCCAGTCCCGGGATAAAATGGATTTTTTGCAATGCATAATCAGAGTTACTGCCTTCGATAACATTATTCATTGCATTGTATATCTGATGTTCATTTTGCTGAGGCACTGCACAGAGCACTGATACATAATAAGCTTCCTCTTCCGCATCATAATGCGGAACGAGCCACCAGGCCAGGCAAGCCAGCACAATAATTACAGGAACAATAAATTTATGACCAACTTTTGCCATGATACAACCTTAAAAATATGACTGACAGTCTGCACAGTTACGGGTTTGGTTGCGTATCCTGGCATAAACATGAAGGGTTGTTAAATGCACATGGCTGGGGAAACAAGCGAAACAGCCTTTCGTTGTTTTATTAAATCAACTGCGAACACCCATTTTTAACATTTTTACGCGCCTTTTCGTTTCCTGTAAATAACTGTAAATATCAATATAATTAGGGTGTTATCTGTCCAGACAAGTCTGTATTTACCGTTACGTTTCTTAAAACCGACTATGCTAAAAAATCTACAACAGGCGAAATCATAAATGGTGCGGAAAAACAGTAACAGGGGAATCATATGCTGATAAAAAAGAAGAAATTGCGTTCACATACCGAAGACCGTTATCTTGCTCTGGCATTAGCGACAACGGCAGGTATTCTTAATGCCATGGCGCTTGGCGCGTTTGGTTTTTTTCCGTCACATATGAGTGGAAATACCTCTCAAATTTCAACTGAAGTTTTTACATCCGATTTTGACAGCCTCATCTTTCTTGCTGGATTAATTATGGCGTTTGTTGTTGGATGCACGTCGGCAAGATTATTTATCATTGCCGGAGAAAGGCGAAAAATAAGGACGGTTTTTTGTCAGATTATCCTGGCTGAAGGAATTGCTCTGACGTCTGCTTCGCTGTTCGAGAAAATGTTTTATTCTCCTGAGTATAATGGTGAAGTGTTATTGATGCTGGCTTTCCTGATGGGATTGCATAATGCGACGTCTACCCAACTCTCAAATGGTCGTGTTCGATCTACACATATCACAGGTACGCTTACTGATGCCGGAATTGCACTTGGCACGTACGTCTCTTCGTTCGTTTCTCGTGCCGAACCCTGCGACAGACGTTTTGCACAGAAACAGTTGCATACCCATCTGACCACCGTCTTTTCATTTTTGTTCGGGTGTATCGCCGGTTTAATGCTTTTTAAAGGTTATGGATTTAATGCGATGATTGCATTGGGTATTTTCCTTATCACCCTCGCGACAAGCGCCATAATAATCACCCTGAATAATGCAAAAAAGGTAAGCGTACAGCGCAAACCGTCTGCTCATAATCTGAAGCATCCGACAAAGTGATGTTCACCAAATAAGTAGTGGGAACCGAAGTGTCAGATATGCAGAAAAATATGACTCCCGGCAGGCGTAAAGACTGCCCTGATTATTCTCCTGAATTTAAACAGCAGCGCGTTGCTGCCCCCTGCGAACCCGGGAAATTCATTTAAAAGCTGGCGCTTGAAATGGCATTTTCGCCAATCTGTTGTTTAAATGGCACCAACAATAGCGTGAGGGAAAGCTGCTATTATCCTCTTCAGAGAATCCTCGGCTACTTCCTGTGACTCTCGATGCAGCTGCCGTACAGTCAGAGCCACTCGCAGAGGACCCGGGAACCCTTCATATTGGCTGTGAGGTAACGTTCCGGCACGGAACGCTCTGCCTCAAGGGCAGGGTCAGCAAAAATCTGCTGACCCTTCTGATACAGGCGTTCAAACGGTAATCCCGTTACCAACAGGCACCAAAATCTGGCTGGTTGCCGGTATCACCGACATGCGTAACGGCTTCAATGGCCTCGCCACAAAAGTGCAGACGACGCTGAAAGACGATCCGATGTCCGGCCACGTCTTTATCTTCCCGGGCCGCAGCGGCAGTCAGATCATACGGCTGTGGTCTGCCAGTGACGGGCTGTGCCTGCAGACCAAACGGCTGGAGCGCGGCCGCTTCGCCTGGCCGTCAGTCCGCGATGGTGCTGATGTGCAGCCTGATAGGGACGTGCAAACTGAACGATGTGGAACCTGAAAGCGATTTCCGGCATGTCCTGGACGTTACTGCTGACTGGCCGATAAACCGGGCGCATCGTCCTGCCAACCGAGTCGTCCTCATTCGTCAATACGGTTCTCTCTGTACGTTTACATTTCTGTAAATTTCTCGCTCTTAAACCTTCTTCACTTTCACCTCTCCATTATCATAGATTTTGATGGGGGGGCTTTGGGGGCTTATTTCATATTTTCCAGTTACATACTTATTAATTGCGACTGGAGTAACTAATACGGCGCTAATAATCTCAGGGTTTTAACTTTTAAATGGAAATTTATTGGGATGTAAACTCAGTTTATCTTTCAAATGAAAATAATGTGGCTCCAATTGCTGTCTTCCTGGAAGGAGTGTGTATTTTCCATTATCAAAATGAAAAGGATTAAATTGGTGCCGCAACGTAAATATTGTCATATATCAAATAAAAGTTTTTTTTGCGGAACCATTTTTCCCTGAGAATTTCACATACATTCAAACGCTATGCCCATAAATGCAGCAGGTGCGTGCTAAATATCATCTTTATTTTCAATATGATATGTGTTTATTTGCATAATCCACTAGCTGTGGAAAACGATCGATACTTGTTTTTTTGATAGTTGATAACTATCAGATGCCTTTTTATGATCGGGTTTGACGTCGGTGTGTCGTTGTGCATAATGCGCTTGATTTTATTTTTACGGAAAGTTCTTACACCCGCGGGGTATTGCTGTATCTGTTAAAAAATATTTATCCATCTGATAAGGGCGGCAGGATGCTTATTTATGCTAAAGGAATTAAGGGAAAAATCCGGTACGGCAGGGTGACTTCAGTCATCACTGACGCGCAGTATTCTTAAAGACAGGATTAGGATTTACGGATTTATTCAGTGGGGGAAAAAATATATCTTTTTTGACTATGTATGCGATACATACCCCAGGGAGGCAGAACTGAAATAGGTTCAGGGAAAGTTAGTTGAGTGTCTTGTCGGGCATGATGATGGGAGTATGTTTTTTCCGGGATGAATACTCTGTGACAGGAAATTAACTCCGCTCTGGTCTGTTGTTCCGCAGGAAATGATCTCTGACTTTTAAGTTGACGCCTGAAAGAACGTTTTTATCCAGAGCGACTGATGCAGTCACAGGTTTCTGTTTCCCGTGCAGGTCTCGTTGCGCCGTCAATATGGTTATATGCCATCATCAACGGCCGGGGCCATTTATTTCCGCTCTCAGTCATGTAGGGTCTGAAACTATTTTAATCTGAATGTTGACGGTTCAGATAAATGAACATTAATGCTAGTGAGGTTTGTCATGCAGCTTCGTTCACTTATTTTCGGTGTGACTGCGATTTATTGTTTTTTTATAACCGCAGATGCTGCCGCGGCCATGTACGTCTACCCGATGGAAGTCTCTCTGAATGACAAAGGCACCAGGCAACTCACGCTTTTATCAAAAGATGATGATGTACAATTTGTTAAAGTGACGCTGAAACGGATAGAAAATCCCGGCACGCCGCAGGAGCGTGAGGTTGTGTCTGATATTGGTGGTGATACCGGTATTGCTGTTGTGCCCTCAAAAATTGCGTTGGCAGCCGGTAGCGAAAGGATTGTCCGCATTGTATCAATGCTGCCACCAGAGAAAGAAACAACCTGGCGTATTTACTTTGAATCTGTGGATAACAATACCTTCAATTCAGAAATTACCGGGGAAAAATCAAATAAAGATATTTCCACCCGGGTAGGTGTCAATATTATCTGGGGTGTTTTATTGCATGTTCCACCTGAGAATGTAGTTGTCAGCATGAAATACCGTCCGGGCTCATCTGAAGTCGTAAATGATGGCACGGTCAGGTTGCCTTTAAAGGAAATCGGCATTTGTGATAAGCAGGGGCGCTGTAAATGGCAAAGCAAAGTGAAAACAATTTATCCAGACATGCATGTCATCCTTAAAGATTTTACGTTCAGACCAGGCGAACATTACAAGTTTAAATATACAGACGTTACAACCGGCAATATTAAGGAGATTGCGCCTGAGGTATTGCCATAACACTTTTAATAACAGTTGATTTAAGGGTATCTGATGAAAAAAATTCTTTCCTGTTCACTGCTTTCTGCAGCCATGCTGACGTTCGCATCCGCGCATGCTGTGACAAAAAACATCACCGTCACGGCATCGATTGATCCGACTGTGGACATCACGCTGGCCGATGGCACTGTTTTACCTGACACCATTGCCATGCAGTATGTTGTGGGTTCTGGACTCGGTACAGTCTCAAAAGATGTTAAGCTCTGGTCCAACTCAACCACTGCCGACCTGAACGTTGCCCTGGCCAGTTCACCGGAACTGAGCGCATCCACGACTACCACCACCATTCCGCTGACGGTGACGCTGAACGGTACCGCGCTTAGCACAACTAAGTCGACGCTGTCATATGCCACCTATTTCCCGAACGGAATTACTAACGGTTCAATCACAATTCCCCTGGCGATATCCCAGACAACCAAGGGGGTTGTCAGTACTGCCGGTGAGTACAGCGGGACCGTCTCCCTGATTCTGTCCCAGGCTACAAGTTCCTGATTCATTAATTCATACCTGACGGTAACCCCGTCAGGTATCTTCTGTGCGGGTGTGACGTGAACCGATTTCCCTCTTGGGCTATTTTCTTTCCTTTTGCAGTCATCATTCCTGTGATGTCTCAGGCCGCTATGCGTGTTCCGGCTGGGTTTGAAGAATTGATTCAGGGCCAGGAATTTCAGTCAGAGGTTCAGATATACGGTCAGTCTCTGGGAATGGCCCGTGTGCGGGTGGACCTTGAAAATATAACCTTTCTTGAGCCTGATAAATTATCGCAGGCCATCGCGAAACTTTATGGTAATCCCTCCGGACTTGATTCCCTGCTGACAAAAAATCTTCATCTGCCATTGAGCAGGAATGGCCAGCTGTCATGCAGTGCCCACCGGGGGCGTGTCGGCTGTGATTATCTCAAAACAGACAGCCTCAGTGTCATTTATGATGAAAACAATAATGTAGTCAGACTGTTTCTCAGCGATCTTTACACTCTTCACGTGCCTGAAGACAGTGGTTATTACCAGGCCACTCCGGCAGGCAGAAACGCCTTTATTCACCAGCAGGCTTTGAATCTGGCCACGACGGGTCAGTATCAGTCACTGACCTTAAGAGGTAACGGCACGCTCGGGCTTGGAGAAACCAGCTATGCCAGTGTGGACTGGAGCTGGCTGAGTCAGCGCTCTGGACATTCCGGCACCCAGGAGGCAGAAGCCTCTAATGCGTATTTCAGGCAAGATTTTCTGAAGCGCATCTATATCCAGGCCGGACTGATGAATTCTCAGGATATTTTTACGAATGCAGGGGGGAATATAGTCCTGAATCAGCTGCCGATAGAGCGTATTCGCGGCGTTCGCATGGGGTCGACTCTGGCGTGGGCAAATAAAAGTAAAATGTCAGCAGGCACGCCCGTAAACCTGTTTTTACCCCGGGATGCGCGAGTGGATGCCTACCGGGATAATCAGTTGCTCAATACGTTTTACCTCAAAGCCGGCATGCAACTGCTCGATACCAGTATGTTACCGGCCGGCAGTTACACGCTGACCTTGCGTATTTATGAGAATAACCAGCTCGTGCGAACCGAATCACAACTCTACACCCGCCAGGAGATGGGGTGGGGGAACGGATTTCAGTGGTTCCTGCAGGCGGGCTCACCGGACAGTGAGCGTTCCTCCATGACTACTGATGCTTCACATGAGCATTTTGTCATGCATGCCGGCGGCCGCCTCCCTCTGACAGACACGCTGGCGCTGACGGCCGGAACAGCTGTGCTCAGTGACTCTGAATATGCCGAAGCGGCAGCCGACTGGCTTCACGGATTTGACTCAGGAGTACTGGACGGGCAGCTAAGCACACGGGTCAGCTGGCTGCAGGGCAGCGATGGCTCTCGGGGGAATACTCAGCAGGTGAGTTACAACGATGGTTTCGCTCTCAGCTTTTACCGCACATCCCGGACAGCGGATGACTGTAATGTTCAGCGATCGCATATTTACGGCTTCACGGGCTGCTACAAAAATACCAACGTGATGCTGTCTGTTCCCGTAATGAGCTGGCAGGCCTCTGTGGGTTATACCCTTAGCGATAATCAGGGGCGTTATGTTTACCGTCAGGACCTGGATGAAAGCAGTGCTGAATATAATGCCGGTGCCCCCTGGGAGCAGATTTATCAGTCCAGTTCCCGTAGCGAGAGCTGGCAGCTGGGTCTGAATCGTAACTTTTCCGCCAATAGCCTCAATATAAACATGCGGCTGAGCGCTTATGTCAGAAATGTCAGTACCTACAGCAGCCCCGACAAAGGCGGGTACATCGGGGTGTCAATATCCCGCAGTACGAAACTTTCAGACGGCGCCCGACGGACAACCAGTGCGGGCATGAACTGGCAGTCTGAACGGTCGGGTGGGGCGCTTGGGTACAGTACCTCAATGACTCACTATGGCGAAGATAACGGAAATAATCGTGCAGGTGTGGCGTTGTCAGGCATCAATACGGATACGGTGAATGGCTCTGTCACCGGAAGTGCCGGCGGTCAGTACGGTGACGGGACGCTGACGATAAGTGATGCATGGGACCGGTCAGGAAGCCGCCGGCACACGTTTGGCAGCAGCGGAGCCTACAACTCCTCCCTGGTGGTGGACCGGTCAGGCGTGGCGTTGGGACGCTGGAGCAATGACGGCGCGGCCTCAGCCTTTGGTGTCTCCGTCGGGCGGAGTGATGGTGAGACCGGCTCCCGGGTCAGTATCTCCGGTCTTGGGCGTCGGACGGATATCACCAGCGGGCGGCGGGCTGTGTTCACGACGCTGGGGTATCAGGAAAGCACGTTCAGAATCCACGAGTCGGGCGTCTCCTCTGACGGGGTGGCGGCTGAAATCACCCGGGGCGCAGGCACGACCACAGCCTTTATGGCTCCCGGCAAAATACTTAACAAAGAGGTTACCGTCAGTCCGCGCTATATCTGGCTTGGCCGGTTGCTTGATGGTTCACGTCAGCCTCTTGAGAACGTCATTCCTCTCAATGTGACGTCATGGACGTCAGTCGGTGACGGCGGTTTTTCCATGGAGACGGAGTCTCGTATGGACCAGCTGTACGTCATGCGGGCAGACCAGTTCTGGGTGTGTGCACTCAGGGTGCAGAAAGTGCGCGAGGTCGTTCGCTATCTGGGGGCGACCACGTGCCAGAACACCGATATGGCACGCCTGCCGTCAGCAGAGCGTCGTCAGGTTACCCTGATGACAGCCGGGTCAGAGCGTGCAGACAGCCCGGTAGCGATGACAGATTAATACGTTTATACCAATAATTCAGACCGTGAGAGACCATGAAAACAAACATCTATTGCTGGCTGACCGCCCTGTGCTGGCTGGTATCGCTGCCTGTCCTGGCCGACCTGCCGACAAGTAGCACGACGACCGTGACGGAGACGATAGACACCAGTTCGCTGCCCGCTCCGCTGTACATCTGGAATAACGTTACCGTTGGCAGTATTAGTGGAACATCCTCCTTCAGGGTAGGCATGGTCTGTAAAAGTAGCACGGACTCCACAAATGGGGCCTGTGATACTGCTCTTTCCTGGAAGCCTGAAGCCCCGGGAAGAATTACGCTGACCTTCACTCAGGACCGCACCGGGCAGACAAAGCCTCTGACTGTGCTAGGAAGGCGCTCTTATAATGGCCCCAGTGACTGGGCACCCTGGAGCAGTATAAATATGGATACACCAACTGCTCCTGTCTTTACTTATTCTATCGCGCAGAGTGAGTTAAGCAGTCTGACTGACGGAGTCTGGCGTGCCACACTGGTGATGGATTACTACAGCTGGGAATATACGTATGTGGCTACCTGGACTGCCGACATCACCCTGACTGTCACCACTGCCAGTGCCCAGCAGGTGTATTTTCCTGCCTTTACGTCCTCGGATGCAACAGTCGACCTGGGCGTTTCCGGTTTCTGGCCAACCACAAGCGGTTCGGCCTCGCTGGATATGTGCCTGTATGACGGTGCAAATGCGGCGGGGAAAAAGATAATCCTGTCACTGAGCGATGCAGGGGGGAGTCCCTCTGACCGGACATCAGGTCTTTTCTCTGTTTACCGGATCGGAGGGAGTGAGACTAATCCGACTGACCGCGTTGACTTCGCCATCAGCGTAAGGAATCCGGTTACCAGCGCTGCGCAGACGGTGAAGAATGGAGAGGCCATCACCTGGGTAGCACCCGATAGAGGGTTCACCGGCCGCCTGGTCACCCTGCCGGGTTACACAACCTCCACGTATTGCGTTCCGGCGCCGCTGACATTTACCACCCCGACTTTTAAGCCATCAGCTAAAAACAGCGGCGAGTATATCGGGACGGTAACGGTCACCTATACCCCCAGCACCAGTTGAGAAGTCGCGCTTACTATGACCGCAGGAATTTTTTACTTTTCCGACGGGCGCTCAAAGGAGATGATATACAGGTTACCTGGTGGACAATATTGAGAAGGTGCATTTGCCTTTACTTTAAATATGACGGGTGAAGCTGCCCAGGTAGTATCAGGTCGTGCTGCTATTTAAAATGATGCTAATGCAACATTCTTCCATTCTGCAACAGCCAGTTCTGCTGTTATTTAAAGCATGAGGATGCAGACTGGTAAGGTAGGTAATTTTCAATAAAAGCACCAGAGCTAGCAGCGTGTGACGTTAATAAAAATAATTCACCAATTGGTAATATTGTGTCATGTACTACATCAAAAAATCCGAGCTTCGCTTTAACCCTCTCTGATACTGCCGCTCTGTATTATCATTCATTTCATAATCGAATATTCAGACAGGTTGCAAGTCTGACTCTGGTGTAGGCTCGAACAGGTCAGGAAAGGTGTTGAATTGATTATATCAGGTGATCGATAAAGTGATGCTGCTGGCGTCCCGGATATGAGTAGTGATATTCATAATTTAAATCGTGTTGATTACTGAATATTAAGTTATTCGTGTGGGTCAAATCTCTCATTTTCGGTTGGTTTAATCCTTAATGGGGTTTCTTTTATACTCCTTTTCGTGCAGGTGAGTGGACATGAATGAAGTTGTAAAAATACAGAGCTCACATCCCTCTGGAAGAAGACTCTGCATAATAGATGACTGTAACTTCTTTTCGTTGGCAGTTAAACAATTGTCAGGCGCGAAATATGACGATATAGCGCATATCCGTTTGCCTGTCGCCGGTAAGTGCGGTTTATTTCCTGAAATGCATTATGATGCTGTCATAATAAATCTTCACTACAGTATCAGCATACAATTCAGTATCCTTCGTTCACTTGTTCGGAGCTGTGTCAGAGGAAAGTTTAAGGGACCGGTTATCATACTTACTGATATGTCTGCTAACTGTATTCAGGTGCTCCTGCGTTTAGCCGGCCTGCCTTATGCCTCAGGTGATAATTTTTACGCTATACCCTCCAGACTTTCACCTCAGCAGATGAAATGCGCATTACAGGACATCATCACGGGTTCCACTGAGTTAAAACCCGTAACTGCACAAGCATTCAATCTCACCCCTCTGCGTCGGGCTTCTCTCATGGCAATGATTGAAGGCGTTCCGGAAAAGCAGCAGGCGCGCAATCAGAACTGTCAGATTAAATCCGTCTACAACCTTCGCCATGTTGTTATCCAGCACCTGGCAGGCGTATCCCAGCATGCGTTCCTCTGTGGGGCCTTTACGCATCGTTTTTCTCATTACCAGGAAAATATGGCTGCATGCTGAAAGTTAACAAGAAACAAAAAGGTAAAGTCATCCAGCCGCCGGGTATGAGGGATGCATCCCGGGTTTTACCCGCGGAGGTGTGCTGGCAGTAGCCTGGTGGGCCAGGTTTGTATCCGTCACAGAAATCTCCTGCGCATTCAGGATAAGTACTCAAAGGGCAGGCGATGCGGTAAGTTACATGCTTACTGGTTGTAAAAAACAATGTGATAGCCGAAGGTTTTGTTCAGGGTGCACCGGGCGGTGGAGGTACGCGTTTCATTCAGATTCATGACGATGACATCAGGTTTTCAGCCTCGGGACAGTGTTTTCTCACTGCATGGCTGGGTCGATACACGTGCCAGACTTAAGGAAGATCATGCGTTTTTGTCAGCGCTGGGCCGTTTTTTCCTGCTCGGGGGCAAAAAGACAGAGAATGAATTTTCCGGTTTCTGAAATTTTTCTGAGTGGCTACCTGACAGCTTCCAGCGCTGTTTTTCTGTGTTTGCCATATCAGGTAAAACAACTGATATTCGCTCTATGATTGGTCGATTTATTTCATCGGGTAGTCGGTGTCTGCCAGGTAAATATCATCGCCAGTCGTTAGTAATCGCAACAGACGGCAATGGCTTGACGCAGACGAAAAAAGAGTTGAAGTGGTATTTTATCGGGTGGCGTTATCTGAAAAGCCGCTCTGATTTTTATGATACATCCGCAATATCGGTCAACATATAAAGTAAGGATTGTTAAATTTTCTTCACGTATTGCTCTTTCAGGAAATATAAATTTACTTTTTATCGTATTTCGTCAATTTATCCTGTACCAGGAATCTCGCTATTTACGCACGCTTAGTGATAAATAATCCAGAATAAAATCAAGAGCATAACTTAATGTCACCGCTCCGCTTACCATAAATTTTCATTATCTTCTTTGTTTTTAAGATGATAAAGATGTTAGTCTGTATATACATACACCAGTTGGAGGTTATGTGAATAACCATGAAGACAACGATATTCGTGCGTTGATTGGAGAGGTGGTGAGTGAGCTTTTGAAGATGGGGGAGCCCGTTCAGTTTCATCAGATCACGGATGCACTGTTTCGAATGGGCGAGGATAGCCGGGACAAAAGAGTCAAACACCTGTGCAAGCGCGCCATTCATTTTTTTATGCGTAAAATGCATTAGCCTTATCCTGCAATACAAAGGTGTTGCAGGATAAAGAGGGCAGCCAGGAAATATCGTTGTTTTATTTCCTGGGATAATATCAAATGCCCGCGTCGTCCGGGGTACGGCCTACCACGATTTCCAGCGTATTGCGTAACAGTTCAATCTGAGATGCATCGTCAGTGCACTCCAGTTCAGCAATTAAGTACAGAATAATGGCTTTATTCGTCACCCGCTTCTTATCGCTGACAATGTTTCTGATCACCCGACCAAGCAATTCAGTTTCTTTGGCGAGGTGATCGCCCTCACTGCGGAAAAATTCGATGATGGCTAAATCTGATGTGCTCTGTTGCATAGTCTCAATTCTCTAAGAAAATTGTCAGTTGAATAGCAGGAAGTCAGCCGACAGTATTATTATTTATCAGGGTTAATCAGGTAACTTACCTGTCTGCAATCACACCGCATCATCGCCGAATGACCAGCCACAAACATTAAGCTCAGTGCTTTTTAGAACCTTCAGGCGGACCATCATTGTTTAAACGGTGCTTATCACGTTCGGAAAGATCCACTCTTCGACGACTGTTTGCAGAAGCCATTCCTTTTTGCACTTCAACGATGGCAACTTTAATCGCACGCAGTCGTGTTGCATCTTCCGTTTCGCCCGCCATCACCTCAAGCTGGGCAATTAATGCATTGCTGGAAATCGGACTTTCGGACTTGAGTAAGGTCAGCACGGCCTCACCTATCATCACATCCGTTATTTTTTCTTCTTCACTTCTGTACATACTGGCTTCTCTGATTACGAATGTGTGGCCATAGTCCGGTCACGATGACGGGGACAGCTAACCTTCCCGCGTCAGCTGTGGACAGTACACTCCCTGTGACTAAACGCAGTACTGTCCGATCAGAATTTACTTTAAAAACGAATTAACGATTAATGCAAAATTTATCAGCCTTCACGGCTAAACAGCAAACCAATCAGGGCCTGATAATGCTGCTGTTGTTCTGATGAAGCGCACCCATCAAGACGATGGAGAAGTTTACTGCAGATAGCTTTACGAGAGAGCGTTTGACCAGCGCGCAGGAGTTCCACAACAATTTCGCCCAATGTTTCCTGCTGAGAGGGCTGGCTGGCCTGGTTAAAATAACGGGCAATGTCGCTGGTATTATCCGGTGCATGTCCGTTCTGACGCATGCTCATATCCTCAAGTGGTTAAAATATACTTCGCCGCTAAGCGAAAGTTATACATGTTTTAAAAACTTGTACAGAATTTTGATGATCTTGAAGGAATATTTTTGTGCAAAAAGTGCTAATTGAGGTAAAACAGAGGGTTATAGAGGTTGGCGTTTAAACTTTTTTAACAATTATGGCGTACGGTTCAGCTTGTTTCCCACCAACAGGGATGAAAAACAAGCTTATTACTATTTAAAGAAAATATCATCATAGTCATTGTCAGAAGACGCTGAAAAAGGGTGCTTGCGTGCAGACCAGCCTGTGCCGGGAGACGAGCGTGCACCGATTTTTCTGAATCCCATGAGCCACTTTGTTGCATCGGCCAGTTGCACAAGTCGTTTTTCATCAACTTCAGATTCTTTCATTACCCTGAGCTCATCCACCAGGGACTCAACACTTACGTCCTGATTAATTGCTATCAGGTTCAGAGCGGCCTCGCCAATGATAGTGTTAGTCAGATACTGTTGTGAAAGTAGCAAAATAACCTCCTTTGGCATGTGTTCCACATTCGTAATTTTAGCAAAGAATACAATCCGCCTTACCGTACAGCGCTGTTTGTACGCTTACACGAACTCACTGCACCTGTTTAGACAGAAAATCTGCATTAGCTGGAGAGGGGTGGATCTATTTTTTACTCTTTAAAATAACGAATTACATACCTCCTGTCAGAAAAAATGAAACTTCCATTCATTTCATTAAAAAACTTCACAAAGTGTTTCTGTCCCTGATTTATAGCTTGTGCTATACAAGTTAGCACGAGCTATATTTGCGCATTAAGCTGAGGACAATACGATGAACAGGTTTAAAAGGTATTGGATAACCGCGCTGAGTGTCATGCTCGGTGTTGCAATGACAACAAACAGCCATGCCGCTGAAAAATTTAAAGTTGTAACGACATTTACCGTCATTGCCGATATGGCAAAAAATGTGGCGGGGGAGGCGGCTGAAGTAACATCCATCACTAAGCCCGGAGCCGAAATTCATGATTATCAGCCGACGCCCGGAGACATAAAGCGGGCTCAGGGGGCGCAACTGGTGATGGCTAACGGCCTGAATCTTGAGCTATGGTTCCAGCGCTTTTATCAGCACCTGAAAGGCGTACCTGACGTTGTCGTTTCTGCCGGAATCGAGCCCATGGGGATAGGGGAGGGGCCTTACAATGGCAAACCCAATCCTCATGCGTGGATGTCGCCCG
>Ga0153955_100254_pt1 | contig 33799 bp, 41 predicted proteins | sample TSFL039MetaG_FD_104744 | JGI IMG/M metagenome (GOLD analysis project Ga0153955, IMG submission 104744) | Attine ant fungus gardens microbial communities from Florida, USA - TSFL039 MetaG | ecosystem: Host-associated > Fungi > Mycelium > Unclassified | place: USA: Florida, Wekiwa Springs...
CTTCCTTCGCGCTCCGTGTAAAAAATTGAAGATTTAAAAAAAAAAAAAAAAAAGAACATTCAATGTCTGTTATCATTTGGATGAAGGATAATTCCCAGGTTGAGCAGGATTCCACGCATGCATGAGCTCACCAAAACATATAGCCACATGACGTAACCGACAGGTTTGCAATGACTTGGATACTTGCAGATCAAAAGAATGAAGATACTGTTGTTGAACCTGGACCTGGGTTGCCAAATTCAGGGAAATTGAAGCGGTAGTAGACAGGGGTCGGCCAGTTCGTTATGTGGTTACCATTGTCCACCACGCGCCCCGGATATTCGGAAGCTCATCCACCTTCATCGAAGCAGAAGGAAAGACTTCTGAGTCATATCGTTGGATTTGGAACGGCGGATATGAGCCCAGACATGCCAAAGAGAGAAAGCACCGTATAATCAGTATGGAGGGGCATAGATTCATAAAATGGGGAGGATTGGCTTTCATCCACGAAAGGGGGAATAACAAGGTCATCAGAGTTGTTGACCCTCTTCGTTCTCTTCGTTCACTCGCAAGACTTTGACCCATTCTCGATAATTGAAATTGCCTTGTTTATCTGTGAAGGGGCCTTTTAGGAACCTATCGATCTGGTCGTGACAGGATAAGGACATGACGAAGCCAGGGAACCGGACCATGTACCTCATAATCATCCATTTTTTCCCCAACTTCACTCAACCATTTCCGCATTTCATCCACTTTCACCAGTCCTGAATCATTCTCATCAAATGACTCAAAAGCCTCTAAGAGATCCGCTTCCATGTCAAATTCAAATAAGCGCTCGCTCATCATGGTCAGAAACATCGTGAAGTTCACCCCACGATCGCTTGGATCCGATCCGGCGCTCAAGACATCTCCGCGTGACTGTCCACCCGGTCTTGAGTTCAAAAGCTCGTCCGTCATCTTCTTGGACAGTGAAATGCCTTAAGAAGTTCCAGTTTTATTCACCGTTAAGGAGTTATTTTCCTACCTAGGCTCGAGAAGATCTCTTTCAGGTCTCCTTCATTTACCCATCCATCTTTATCATGATCAATTAATTGGAAAGCTTCTTTGAATTGTTGAATCTGGGTAGGCTGGAATAACGAGAATACACCGGATGGTCTTGTACGCGACTTTGGGTACTTCGAAAAACCTTTGGTTGGGGTGACATTTGGTGATAGATAATCAGGATACCGCGACATGAAACTGGTCGTGGAAAGCGGTGAGCGAGGTCTACGGTGAACGCGTCACGGTCGTCGGACAATTCGGAACTCAGGCACGTGTGCATCAATGATACCGGGACGGTCCACCATTTTGGAGATATATAATTGAAATTTCCGCTCAAATTCGGCCGTATTTCGACAGAAGTTCCGTTGTCATGGTTTTGGGAGAACCGTGTTTATTAATTTCTGAAAGGACTGGATGCAGGCGTACATTGAAGGGTAGACGATACAAGGTAATTAGAATCCTGGAGCACTGAACAGTGTACAGTTGACCCTGTGCACTGATTTCCTATTACCAAAAATGGGAAGCATGGGGATTGGTTCACGCGACTGAGCCTTTCATATGACTGTTCTTCTGTGCATGTATCAGGGGATAGCAGTGTGGCGGAATTTCATGAATCCCCAAACCTATCGATGACCCCTTACTATTTATCTACTTTCACAGTTTTTTTCGAGAACCGTCTCCATATCAACTCCATCACTACGGCTCTGGGAACCCAAGTCAAAATAGTCAAAATGAGAGATTGTCCGCCCAGGCATAAGTACAGCGGAGGGTTCTTTTGTAGGGCTTTCGACACAACTCTTTTTGCAAAGGCTTCTGCCGGCATGGAATGTGGGCCTTGGCTGGTATAAATCCTATCCATAATATTTTCCAGGAACGATCTGTACAAAGATTTCGGCGCAAGAGAAAAATGGCGAGCTCCTGTCTCGGCGAGGTTTGATTTGACAGATCCTGGAGCGACGTGAAAAACTTGAATGCCAAAAGGCCTGCATTCCATTGAGAGGACCTGACTAATGGAATCGACTGCTGCTTTCGATGCACAATATATACCGTTCCAAGGTGTTGCACTAGAGCAATGACAAGTAAACCTAGATACTAATATTCGCTCAAGAAGAAAAACGTACATTTGACCGACTATGGAACCGATGTTGACAATGACACCTTGATTCCGTTTAGCCATCTCTGGTATGACGACTTTCGCAACGCGGAGAATCGCAAAAGTATTCGTCTCAAAAGTCTTTCTAATAATATCCATTGAATTATCAATGAGAGGACCTGTGTCCATGAATTAAATTCCCCACCAGATTTATGTATTCGAATAACTACCTGGACAGATGATGCCAGCGTTGTTTACAACAATGTCAAGTTTTCCTTCTTTGTCGATAACCTTCTGAACGACATTCTTAATGTTTTCATCACTAGTCACGTCCAAAGCGAGTTTGTGGATCCCAGAATCTTCAAAGTCAGCAATAGTCTCGACTCGACGGGACGTTGCATAAACAGTACAGCCTTGGCGAGCAAATTCCCGGGCTCTGCAATCAGGTTAGTGCTCATGAGTAACAGGGTAAAAGTGTCGCTTACAAGGCATAGCCAATGCCACCAGTTGTGCATCCAGTGATGAGCACTACTCGATACATCAAGGCGACAGAAGATAGGCTACACAAATCCCACAAAATTATGAGGGTTGACTAAAACTTAGTGGGGAAGATGTTTTCATTTCATTTGGTATATTTCTCTAACCATTGCTTAGTAAGCTAGAAATTTCCTGGGCTCCACAGCATTGGCACCTTGACAGGTATCAGTCACTGCCTTTATTGATCTAAAATGACTGTGACAAAATGGATTAGGTGCATAGACTATTGTTATGCACGTAATTATCAAGGAAGGAATTTTGGAGTCAAAAAAGGGGGAGCGAAAGCTTGTTGCGCGCAACGAATCTTGTTTCAACTACTTGATTTGTATCTAATACCATAAGACGACATGGAGCAATAAGAGATGAAACACAGTTTATTTCTAATTTAACCTTCATAAAGTCACGTCTCGAGTACAAAGACGAAGACGTTCTAATACAGTAATGTCACAGTGATCTGGCCTTTGGCCGCTCAAATTTGATAGAATTTGGGCACACTACTCCTCTATCCCATCGCAGTAGTTGTGGTCTAACATCAGTACTTACAGCAAATAAAACTTCACTCCTGTTCTCAGGCAACGGAGTTGTCGATCACCTGCATAAGCTATGCTGGTTAATTACCTAATCCAGGTGAATATAACTATGGACCAGCTGTCAAATCATTCTTCACGCTACTCACCTTCTTTGCTACCTTCTTTGCCTCCAGTTCGGTCTGTTCTTTTCCTTTTTTGATTTCCTTCACTTCCCCCATTTGTGTCTTTGCCACACCTCAGATTCGCACTGGTCATGCGACTCTCACTGACGAAACGCTTACTACAATACTCATCTCTCATCCTCATCTCCTCAATCTTTTCTGCATTGGGATTACCCAGATATTCTAATTCGGAGACTCAACGTCGTGCCACAATATGCAACGGTTATGCTGAACTCTGCGAGAGAAGCTTTGGTTCGGTATCCTTTGTTGGCGCTCACGATTCCTATGCCATCGGCAATTCCCAGAATCAGCGTAAGTTAGAAGTTTGCACGCTCGACAGTTTTTTTGAGAGCTAATAGGACGTCTTTTTGTTCCTCTTCTCTCTCCTTAGTTGCTGCCAACCAAGATCAAGATGGTTTGTTATTCTTTTGCGCGTTTTGACACAGGGATCTAATTGAATCAGTCATGACACAACTGAACGATGGTATTCGGATGCTGCAGATGCAAGCACATAATAATTCAGGAACCATTGAGCTTTGTCATACAGATTGTGCAAGTATAATAGTGACCACTAAGTAGATAAATATTGATCTCAATAACAGAGACTCTTCGATGGTGGGACGCTTCACGACTATCTGGCCAAAGGCAAGTCATTTTGTTTTCTGAGTACTCCACAACGTTGAAACCTATCTACATAGTCAAAAACTGGCTCGATACAAACCCTAGCGAAGGTTGTTATCTTATATAATGAAGTGATCTGTGACGGAGGCCTGATTAAGAATGCAGTCCTAGCATTGTTGATTGTTAACATTGACAATTTGCCTGTTGGCCTGTATGACGAGGTATTCAAGGCAGTGGGCTTGGATGTCCATTCATTTAGACCATCGTCTATACCTCTTCCAGCTGCTTCTTGGCCAACCCTTGGTGGGATGATTGATTCTAGTCAACGTTTAGTCATCTTTATGGATAATGGAGCAGACAGCTCAGTGCCTTATATCCTCGACGGTGTGTTGCTCGACTTTCCTTCAGATATTGAAATTCATGTAAAGCCCACATAGAATTTACTCACGTATGGGAAACTGCATTTGATGTCACTGATCCTACGTTCGACTGTAATATCAACAGGACTAGTTCAAACGTCGACCCCTCTGGGACGATGTACCTCATTAATCATTTCCTCGACAAAACTATCTTAGGGAACCCTGTTCCATTTGTCGAGAAATTGAACCAGACGAACGCAGCTACAGGTGTTGGATCACTCGGAGCACAGGTGGATGGTTGTGTGGCACAGCACTCGAAACCACCTAATTTCATGCTCGTTGACGTAAGATTCAATCACAGATTCTCGTCTAGTTGAGACTGATTTTGATAGTTCTACGAATTTGGTGAAGGTTCCGTGTTTGAGGTTGCTGCGCGTATCAATAACGTGCAATACAATATGTCTAAACAAATCGCTTTACCAATATCGTCTGGGGCTCAACCGTCAGCCACTGCTATGACAACCAGCAGACCCTTGGATAATGGGGTATTCTCAACTGCCAGTGTACATCAGGTGACATTGCTTTTGATATCTGGGGTTGTTTTGGGATCTTCCCTCCTATTTCTGTAGGGATTGATAATCATTTGCTCTTACTTGCTTCTCACATGCTACTCACATTGAATTATTACGTTGGTTGGTGATATTTGTATATATACAGGAATGGACTACCAATGATTCGGGTGAAAATAATGAATGTGGTGGGCTTTACCGCTTACGCTCCATCTTCCACTTGTATACTCGAGGTCTGTATAACTCTTCGTCTATTTTCTTGATCGATTTACTCCGCCTCCCTTTCCGTGCGTCAATCTCATCCTCGTCTTCCTCGGATTCGAACCCTCCGTTTACCTTTTCCATCCCGGCAATCTTTGTCCGGGCACCTTTTCCCATAAGTAACCGTTGTATCTCAAGTTCTCTCTGCGCATAACGAAGTTGAGTATCACGTCGTAAGCGCGCGGAAAGTTCTTTCAATAGGCGCCGCTTAGTTGATGTCTTATCCGTGTCATTTGCAAGTTCCGAGTCGTCGTGGATGATTCCTTGTAGAGCATTGGTCCGTCTAGTCCGTGACGACTTCCAGTGTTTCCGTTTAAGTTCGTCTGGTTTCCAACCAAGGTCCAACCTAGATGTTCCAGACGTCACAGAGAAGTCATTTGTTACGGAACATCTGGGAGATTCTTTGGCGAATTGTATCACTATATCAAGGGCAAAATGGATCATAGATTATGAGAATACGAAGGGGAAAAAATAAGTACCTTCCTCCGACGAGTCAGCAAAAATGATATGTTTTACTTTCTGTTTCCCGATAGCCTTGCCTGAGCTAGGGAGTATTTTTGCCTCTTGAAGAATCTTCAATTCATCCTGTTCAATGCCCTTTTTGTCTGTTTCTGCCGATGGGCCTCCGGTCAGGTCAACCATAGTAATCAACTGGCTTTTGATCTTGTCGATTTTCTGAAGGAGAGTTTATGTCAATAATAATAGATAAAAGAGTAGCATTCAACCTTGTAGTTGGACATTCGCATCGTCCTAACGTAATTTTCATCCTGGGTCTTGAGAATCTTGACAATGTCTACTGGGAGAACGTTGTTCCCTCTATCTTTGACATGTACACCTTTCTACCACACAGTGAGTGCACCTATTCTCCCTGTAAGCAGAACCGCCGCACGTTGGTCTTCTCTTTAACCATGGAGAAGTAAAATTCATCTTGGTTGCGCTCGGCCGCCTTCTGCCTGAGATGATTTAGCCTGTCTTGTTTGGAGTGATAATCTCTGGCTCGTTGGACATAGTCCTTGTGCTTTTCGAGAATACCTAGTTTACTGCGATGTGCAAGTTGCGAACGCTCTTTGTGATTTCTACGATGGAGTGAGTTCCTGAGAGAAGACGTCATGATTGAAAGATAAAAAAGTCGAGTACCCTTAATTTCAATGTGACTATGTGACGATCGTGACTTTATGCTGAGAACAGGAGGGAAAATCGTGCCAATCTCATCCCAAAAAAGGTGGACAAATCTGCTGCAACTCATTTTGTCTCCGGAAATATAACATCACGGGCAAAAATACGTTGCAATTCTGTTCGCATGAGTTTCCAGCATTTCCGTCTTGGGGACCTTGCTCTTCACCAGCCAATTCAACATAACCTCCATTGTGTCCATCACCAGCAGCCACCCCAACAGCATCCTACACCGCAACATCAACACATCTCACCCCAGCCCATACTAGGCCAGTCCCAGTTCGCAGTACAAATTGAAAATCCAATCACGACTTTTTCTGTCAGTCTCAAGAAAGACGCCCAACAGCCGCCCTCACAACAACTTTCGCCGAAACCCCAGCAGGCCAAGCAGCCATATGGATCTGGAGATGCAGATGATGGCTACACGCTCGTATTTGCTAGTCTGCGGGAATTTAATGATTGGAGGCAGGCGGAAGAGGACCGGACGATGTGCGAATTCGTGAAAGTGTGTCTCAGCCTTTTTGCTGTGCACTGCGATCTGAACATCAGAACAGGGAGATACGCACGGCAGCAAGGCAGTACCTCCACGTTTCAAAGATCATACCAAGCTTGTATGTGCAAGACACTCGCGCAGTGGGCGCAAGAAGTACATCAAGAAACATCCAGAGCGCATTAGGAAAGTTCCAAGTCGCAAGGCAGGTTGATTTTGTGCTAAAGCTGGTAGCAACTTCACATGTATCTAGTTGGAAGTAGGTTGTCCAGCTTCGATCAGCTACAAGACTTATTTCGATACGGAGCAAGTTCGCGCATGTTGTGGGTTCTTCTCAGCTTCTTCAATTTACAGCATATCTCTGATCACGACTCAGACGTCTCGCAACACTCTCATGAGATTGGCTTGGCCAATCTCCCTTTTACACGCCGTGGCAGGAGAGATGCTGCAACCATGAAATTTGAAAAAGATAAATCCAACATGACATCCACGCAGGCACAGACACCTGACAACGACTGTGCCTCGAGGGCGGCTTCGCTGCCGCCTTGTTCAGCTACAAACCATGATCAATCAGCTACATCATCTGCAGACGTGTCTCCCCAGCCTACAATGCCGATTTCTCCAGCTGCTTCCAGTTCATTTTCTACCACTGTGCCCATGCTGGCACCCCTACCGCCTCAGAGCGCATATCCTGTGCCTCCTCAGTAAACCTATGCTTATATTTCACCTGTACCCCCTTCACAAGTAGCCTATCCTCCTGCTCCTCCTGCTCCTCAGCCTCAACCTATCTTGGCTCCAGCATCGACAAACCTGGTGAATGACCGATGGGAGAACATGTCCACGCTCTTCCAATCTATCCGTGAACACGCTCGAAATTTTGATTACCCTAGTCCCAGTGTGGCCGCTCTGGAAACCATTCTGATACGACTGTATCTCGAAAGTCCAGTTGGCATGGGTGTTCAGTCAGCTGGTATGAGTAGTTCGATTATGCCGATGATTTTGGCTCATGCAAGGGATATGTCAAATGCTCCAATAACCATTCAGGCTAGCTCTACCTCTGGTAGAACGGTCACAGACGTTTCCTGTAGCTCGACAAGGGCAGAAGATGGTTCATGAATTGATATCAGTTTACAATATTAACGAGGAAAAATAAGTGACGAGATTATGAACACTCGCTTTCTACTATATGTACTCTATGATCTTGTCTTTCCGTTTTGTTTTTCCACTTATGGGTTATAGACCTGACTTTTTATATCAGTGTCTTTGTGTTTTGTGTACATCCTTGTTTTCAGTCACCACGATCTATTATGTAATGGACGGATGTTTATATCGTTATCTCCTGTTCTACCACGATGTCATTACCAGGATTCAATCTCAAGCATGCATTCGGCCGAGAGAAGCCACAGGTAAGACCTATAGAACAATATCATGATGACGATTAATGACGTTGTCAGTCCTCTGTGACGAACTGGATAGAGATAATGACCGGGCCACAAGTAGCAGAAGAATCGTATGAATGGTAGGTCTGCTGTTGTGGGAATTTACATTAATTCAAAGCCTTCAAAATGTCGATCAGCATGCCCGAGCTAGTTGATGCGATAAATCTACAGCCGTCTGGGTGAGAATGGATTACTGATGTATAAAGATAAGACTAATATGCTATGTGATTTGTGGCGGCTTATCAGGCCAACCGAAGCTGCCAGGGCACTGAGGAAAAAAATCAAGCATGGAGGATCACATCAGCAATATCGAGCGATAGTGGTCAGTTACTTGATTATCAAAGCTGTTAAGTTGGTTATGTATCTTTGTGGGTTTCTGTAGGTCATGCGCCTTCTGGTCGATAACGTACCTCAGAAGATCAAAAGTGCGCACTGATCTTCATCTCTGTAATTATTATTCACTTCATCCACAGATGCATTCACTGATACTCAATTCACTGGTGCTCTCAAAGGTCTTTTCGTTGATATTTACGCTGATAAACGGACGAAGAAGAAGCTGACGGCGGTTCTCCTTGCTTGGCAAGAGCAATTTAAGGACGATGCGTCTATGTCTGCATTTGCAGGGATGTATGCACGATTCAAAAGGGAATTCCAGCACGAACTTCATTTTTACCTTGGACAAGGCGGGCCTGACGATGGAAAGGCAAAGCCAGAACATGAGAAGAAGAAAGAAGAACAGGAGGCAGAGAAGAAAAAGAAGAAGGGAAGAGAGGTAAGAAAGGACCAGGGAGGGAGTGGCGAACCACGAAGGAGGTCTTTCAACTTTGAAAGAGTGTGTAGACTAAATCTCGACTGGGCAAAAAGCTGAAATCCCTTTGAGGATAAGGTAAAGGTAACGAGTAGTATCGTCAAAGCGTCCCAAGCATCCAGTAGTCTGATGAATGCGATCAAGGTATGTTTTAGGCATACTTCTCCGAATTTAAGCTTAAAGGGTGTTGCCCAGCGCGCAAATCTTGACACGGATACACTTGAAGGCAACGTAGAGGTGCAATCATGGCTGGGGCGGGCTCAAGAAGCAAAGAAAGACATTGTGGGATACACCCAGGTCTGTTTCTGAATTCATTTGTTGTAATTGTTGGCCCATACGCTTTGTAGCTTGTCGAGAACGAAGAGCTGATAGGTACCTTAATTGAGGCAAACGAACGCCTTCAGGAGGCATTGAATACCTACACTCAACTCACCGCAATTGATGGTGGGACCGCTCTTGCAGGCGATATCGCGCAGCTTAGCTTAACAAACGAGTTCGATCGAATACAAGCGGATGACAATGGAGAAATACAAACTGCCAAAAATCTTGATTCCTCCAACATGTCTGACCGCTCCGATATTCGTAAAAGAAGTGGTAACTCCAACAACCCATATTACCAAGATATTGTACACCCAGACCTTGCAGACCTGGATTTCAGCCCACCTGCACACCATCTGCCCCCTCCCTTGAGACCTACCTCAGCTTCAGGTGTCAAGACCCCAGAGAAGGGAATTGATGAAGAGAGAAAGGGATCATTATCAGATTACAGTGATTACGAAAGTTCGGATGCAGAGACTCATACCGCGGTGCCGAAGAAGAATTATGTGACGACATCAGATAATATGGTCAATGAACATCCCAATCCCAGCCCAACGGATCAGCCTATCATCCAGAAAGGGACACCCACAAAAGCTAAGAATCCCTTTGCTGACCCCTTTTCTTAGATGTCTGGACCTATATATGTGTAAATTTGAGTATGATATGAAATTACTGGAGCGACTCGCTAGCGAGTCGCTGTCAGATGTTGAACATCGTCTATACCTCGCCTTCCCATCTAACTACATCTCTCTTATTTCCAATCCAGAATGGTTTCAAGACTTTGGGTAAGCGAATGTATCTAACTCTGTTATTCTCATCAAAGACAGCGCCATTCTCGAGCAAAGCTATAATGAGCCTTGGAATGGCGGCAGCTGTACCATTGAGAGTATGAGCATAAGGCAACAAGCCAACAGGTTCAGATGGTGGGGAGCCTTTACGAGAGAGAGGTCGATAGCGGATATGTAAACGACGGGCTTGGTAGTCAGTGCAGTTGGACAAAGAAGAGACCTCGCCCCATGTTTCGCGGCCTGGCATCCAAGCTTCCATATCGTACTTGCAATATGCAGATGCTCCGAGGTCTTCGGCTGGCATATTCATAATCCTAATATGGCGGCGGTCTCGTTTAAGAGAGATGCAATGCAAATGATAGATAGCCTACCTAAATGACAATCCAAGGCCTTCTAGTATCTTTTTTTGGAGGGTTTTCATTGACTCCATCATGTCCTGGCTCTGATCCTGAGCTGTAACCGCGAACAGCTCTACTTTTGTGAATTGATGAACACGATACAGCCCACGACTCTCCGCAGAAGCGCCAGCTTCAGAACGGAATGCATGTCCAACACCAACCACTTTTTGTGGGAGTTGATTTGAGGGGTGGATCTTGTCTGCAAACATTCCAGCAAGTGGGATTTCCGCTGTTCCAGCTAGAACTAATTCTGGATGTGGAGAGTGTGGTTCCTGGTTGGTGATGTGATACATTTGGGAAGTGGCACCTCTAGATTCTCTGGGTGCAAAGCCACACCTAGTAGCAATATCTGCACGGACAACGTCTGGAGTGATCACTGGTGTAAATCCATCGTCTACTGCCAGACTCAGTGCATATTGCGTCAGTGCGGTTTCAAGTAATGCAGCTTCGTTGAGGAGGTAATACCATGAACTCCCCGTAACAAGTGAACCAGACTCAAAGTCAAGTAAATCAAACGCTCTGCAGATGGTCAGGTGATCACGGGAGGGTGTGCCCTGGATAGGAAGAGGGCCATGTGTTGAGAGTGCTATAGGCGTTCTGTGTGGACTATAAGGGTGGGTATCATTGGGTAACATTAGAAAGTAAGATAAGAGCTGTTCCTCGAGATTGTCCAAGTTCTGTTTAGCTTCCCCTAGCTCCAAACTGAGCTGCTTTGCTTCCTCGCGCAATTTAGTCTGCTTCTCCGAATCGTTGGCCGCATGATGTATGTCGAGACCTAAAGAGCGTTGTTCATGGCGTCTAGAATTGACATTTCGAGTGGCATCTGTATACTTATTATATATGTCAAAAAGAACTTCCGGCGTAACAGAGGGAAATGGTGCTTTGCGACGAAGAGCGTTTTCAAGCATGCGGGGGATTTCGGGAACTAGTTTCCGATAGTCGAATTTGGGCTTCGAAAGTTCACTACGAGTGACTGTGAGCACTTCAGACACGTTAGATTGGCTAAAAAGCCGTTTCCATTTGCCGACGGCGAGACTACGAGTGAGGATGAACGTCGGAGTTCTTTTGACTTGGAGTAGGTGCATCAGCTTCTTGAATAGGATAGTGATGGAAGCGTGCTCACCAAGTTTTGAGGATTTACGACTACAGCATGGTATACAATTCGTTTGCCAGGCTCTGCTTTGCATATTCTCGGGGCTTCTGTCTCTGAAAAAAGCGCGATCATTTGTGATTGTCACATCGACGACGCGTGACATTGTTGCAGACCCTTACAAACAAACTATCCAAACAATGGTACTGAACTGCTTGGATTGTTTTCTCCATCAGGTGTAGACGATATGACTTGTGCAATTCTATTGAGGTCTTTGTAGAGGTATGTAGGTCTCTAAGTCAATTGTGTTGGTATAGAGGTTGAGGTTATAAGGAGTTAAACAATAAGAAAATTACGCTACCCCCCGAGTTGTCACTGTAGGTGACGCTGACGGGTCCGTCGCTCAGCTAAATACCAGGCCCCATAACTGAGTTTGATACCAGGTGTGTAGTAAATTTTGCGAAGAACGATGGAAATGTTTTTAAGCACGACAAGGTTTTGTCTTGAGATATAAGACTCTCAAGCTTATCTGATGTACAACTCACAACCCGCTCTAGTTAGGGATTTTAAGAAGGTTATACAAAAGGAAAATCAACGTATTGTAGTTCTATTACATTTGTCACCTCAAGGAACTGATAGTTACAAGGGGTTAAATTATGCCGAACTGCGAGATCAATAAACCCTTGAACGACTCCCTGAAAATTGCCAAGCTGAAAAACGCGGCGACGACAACTCCACCGAAGGCGTCAAGTAATCTCTAATTGACTTACTCCTGATTTCGTCTCAACGAGACCCAGTTGTCATTTGAGCGGCCATCATACCGTGTTCGCTAGAAGAACCCTGCATTTGAAATTCGATTGTCGATCTTGCTGTGGCACTATTTTGTTGCAATTGGTTTTACACTGGGTGGAATTCGAGCATCGTGCGAATCTGCGCGATGTACATGGTAATGTTGACTGTTTAGTTTAGTCTTCAGTATCCTTTCGAGATCAAAACCATCGCTCGATAATTTCAACACAAAACCTAGACGTTGGAAGGTGTTGGAGCATTTACTCAGTTGAAAACAGGACTGCACGAAATAGTAACCTTGACGAAGTTGCTAATTCACCTGGGAGAATTACAAGTACAAACTGTTCCAGGAGTAGATTACGGATGGAAGTGCACCTGTGTATGCGGATGCCGGAGCTGGAGAGTTGAGCCGGAGAGCAGCGATTAGTGATGTTGAGTATAAGGAGGACTCTGATATTGGAGGGACAACAGTTTCTGAGTTATTTCCCAAACAGAAAACGGGGTGCGGTGATATCGGCGGTGATAGATGAAGGGGCGTCCGTAGTGCGGTGAGAAACTCAACCCAGTCACACTCGGAGATAGCAGGCCGATGGTTGATGTGTTCAACTAGAAGAATTATCAGCGGAAGAAGATTTTTAGCGGGATGACTGCAAATTGAATAATGGTGAGCGGCGTGTGAAGTACGACGAGAATCTCAAGTCCCCTTTTCCCTTTCAACCTTGCACAACCTGCTATTGTCATGCATGATCACCCCTATACAATCCCGGAAGAGGATCCTTTCAACGTCCACCACGTCGTCCAGGTCTGTCCTCGCCCATGCAAGTCCAGCCTCTTTGACAAATGGATTCAAGAGCAACAATGCTTTACCGACACTTCAGGCCTCGACGGTCCTCATTCCTCGCGTCTCTCACATCCGTACTTTGAGTTCGATGGCCCTGAGACTGAAAGTCAGCCGGCTCTAGAATCAAACCTCAACAATACAACTGTATGCACTGTCACATAGTTCATTCTGGTCACTTACATCTGATTTAGAACAATGCACCTTTGACCGTCCGTTCTAGCAGATGCCGCCCCCTCATGTCCTGCGGACATTCCCACACCCAGTCTGAATTTGGCGAAAACAATGTTCCTTCCCTCCCCCCTTTATCTCGCTTTTTCAGCAAAAGCAGTGGTCGGACTTTTCTTGGCTGTACCACAACAACGCAGAAACTCTCTAGGCATGGATCTTACATCTCACCTTCCCGAAAGGATTCACAAGTCAAGACAAAGGCCAGCGCAGCATCGTCTGGGTGCCGTTCATCTGTCCTCGGGCATTTGGGTTCAGTTGAGCTCGTTGCACCAGCTACTTCGCAGACGTCTCCCCAATCGCCATCGTCTGATTCAACTCACACACCATTTCGACTCAGTTCATCCTCATCTGTCGACGCTTCTCATACAGATACTTTACTCACTGTCCCAAGCATTGAGATTACGCCGTCTGCTGTGCCTCTCCTGCCTCGACCACATTTTCATGGTCAGGATTTGACCTTTTTTACTCCCTCTGCTGTGTCCTCCTCTTCATCTGTCCTTGTCCTTCGAGCTACACATCCAGGAAACATTATAACCCACACTCAAGAGGTGTCTACCACACCAGCTCTCGATGAAAGCGAGCAGGAAACTGTTCATCACACAAAGATAGACCCCTTAGCCTACGATAATAGTGTCAAATCACAAGGCCCCGCCATGCCACTTATCAATGCATTCAATGGTATTCTCAGTGCCTGGAGGACTCACTCCCCTTCCTCCAATGCCGGCGTTGGTGCTGAACATGACCTTGACGGCGTTGAGGAACTGACTACTTCTGGATCAGATTGTTCACGTGTTCCACAAACATACGTTTTGTCTTCTAATCAACGATATCAGCATCCTCATTCACAGCAGATATATCAGAATCATTTACTGGGACATGGCATGAAAAAGAAAGCAGATGTAGTGTATGCTTCGGCTGGTTCCCATAGTAGCAGTGGTAGCACACTGTCCAAGATGGCTTCGTTTCACCTTGCACATTTGTCAACCATGTCGATGAGGAACAAGAAAAAGAAGAAAAGATTGATAGTGAGCGGTATTGCAATCGATGATACCAAGAAATTCAAAGGTGTGAAGAAATGGTGTGAAGTAGGGCATTTTCACTCTTTTTTTGTCTCGCCTTGTCTGATCTTTTTAGAGTTTCGGCGAATTGCGACAGATCCTGCGTATGCCCAATGGGGACCTTATCATATCATTCCAAAGCGCAGAGGTCGCTGACACAGTGTGTCGCATCCGCGCAAGCGTTTTCATCACGGGCGTTGGGAGTGTACAAATGTCTTGGACGACCGAAAAAAAGTGATGAATTTGATCTTCATCACACTTTTGATACGCGAACACAACCACGACAATAACGAAAAACTAGGTGTTTCCCCCTTTTTTCTCTCCTGATTCGTGTTTCCTCTGTATTTTGGGGCATATCCATCATCTTTCTTTCCCTATGGAGTCCCAAAACTTACCTCTTCCTGGCACGCCTCATACAGACTCAGGCCACCATCTGACTTTCACCTTGGGTCATTTTCCATCTCCCTTTCCAACCTCTGATGACGCTTCAATCCTTGCTTGTGTTCCTGTGACGAATCCGTTTACGACTCTATCATGACCTTTACGCTCTTCTCCCCTCTCATCCTTTTGATGTAAGGCAATTTCTTGGACAACAATTTTGAGAATGTACATGAGCGGTACGTAATTTCTGTTCCGTTTGATTGTAAGGCCTATTGAGACTAACATTCATCTCTCTCGGTTAGTTTTGTATTCTGTCTCTTCCCTCCCCTTTAGCCGCTCTGGCTGTGTCTCTTCTGGATACCGTATGACAATCAACAGCTTTTACTACGCTCATCTGAGTGTTTCCAATTTGCTGTGGATGTGTTGATTCATCATATAATCCTCATGTGATCACCGTCTTGTGATGCATTATTGTTAAAAATATATCAGATAATGATCCCTGGCATTTACGAGAGACAAATGATCAAAATTATCAAAGGTCATCAGAGAAGAAGATCGCTACTAAAGAAAAGATACGATAAAAAAGGTTCTTGTTTAGAATTAACAGTAACAACGATAGTAAAAAATCTGGGAAACTGAGAAGTGTGATCAAGAAGATAGAATCCGTCGAGTAAAGAAATAAGAGGTCTGTTGATATTATCTCAGCGCCTGGTGTACTGATTCCAGTCAGAGGTGTTCCCAAATTGAGGATTTCGGTAGTGCGAGTTGACTCCTTCCGTATTTCCAGTGAGATTTTGGTTGTGTATATGACCGCGTCCATTGCGAGTATGGTTATTCGAACGTGAGTTCCGATTACCGTTCTGTGTCGGATGGAGATTTCTTCTGCTACCACCCTGTTTCTTAGCCAATGGGGAATTCATTTCCAAATGATCGTGAGGTTCGCCAGTTCGAGTAGCAGCGTGAACGTTGTACGTCGGCGTAGCAGGTCCGGTAACGATCCCAGAGGGAATGGGTGGAAGTAAGGGAGGTAGAGGGTTCCAGAAAGGATGGGTAACAGGTACAGGATGTAAGAGATGTGGATTGCTGCTGGTCTGAGGTGGCACGCTTAAGGTAGGCACCGGTCCATTGACTGCTTGCACTGAAGGCCAGACTGAAGATGAATTGAGGGATTGCATCGAGGTTGAAGAATTACTACCACCGCTACTTCCATTACCTTGTCCAGACATGTACTGGTCGAGCGCATCTGGCGAATAGACTGCAATGAGTGTGCCTTGATCATTCTGAATGAAACCAGATGGAGCCAAAGGTGCTTGAGAGGGTTGTGTGAACTGAGGTCCCGGAATCGGATGAGGGGGGCCTTGTTGATCCATGGCCGGTCGTGGTGGACCGAAACAAGGCGCATAGGGCTAGAGATATTCTAGTAGAAGACTCGAAATACTACATAGGAAACTCACAGTATACATTACGTTTGGCCAGGATATGGTTCCTGTTGTTAGTCCACTCGTGTCTGGAGGAGTAGTCGGGTGTGGAGGCATCGGAAGTCCAGGCGGGTAAGCTGTATAGGGACCATAGTACGACATCTGATAATGACCGGCCTGTGTGAGGGGAATCCATGACATAGGATAATAGCCTGGAGGAACAGGATAAGGTAGAACCGGGGCTACCAAGGAAGGTCCACCTGAACTACCTGAGGCGCCTGCGGACTCAGATCCTGCCCCCGGAACATCATACCACTCGCGGTATTTTTCTCCTTGTGTATTCTCCAGTTCCCGATTCTCATGTCCACCTTTCTGTGATCCGTTGACAGGAGAAGCTTCGTCCTTGGAGTTCTCAGATTTTTCTGCTGGAGCATTTGGAGAAAAAACAGGAGTACTGTTGGAGCTGTTTTCCGAAAAGTTCTGCCTTGGAGACAAGCTCTCTCGTTTCGGTATATAACTCAGATGTCGACTCGAGAGCATGACCTTGCGTGATTGGGGATAATGTGTAAATCGACTGCGACCTCTACTGGGTTTCCAGGGGCTGCGGGGAGGATTCAAATCACGGAGCTGAACTTTCAGCGCGCGACCGGCGTACACGCGGTTATGCTGACGAAGGGATCAGCCATGAACTAGTCAGGGATGGGTTGACTTGCCTCCTGCATGATCGCCTGGGCTGGAGACTCTGTGTTGTCATATTTGATAAATGCAAAAGCGGCATGGCTATTGGCTATAAAGTTTCCGGTAAAGGAACCATGATGATCATTTCAAGGTGAACGCTCACGAGGACAGACAAATTTGACATGTGAAAGCCCTCTGAATCTTCCGAAGAGTGCCTCTACTTTCTCCTGGGTCCACGCACTGGGTCCCAGTGTCTCCAGACCGCCAACGAATAAGGCTGTCGGGTCAAATTCTCGACTACTCAGAGAGGCGGAATCACTGGACTCTAAAACACTTTCGCTGGACCTAAAGCTCAAGAATGGTGGACCAAAGAATTGATTAACAGGTGTGACAGGCGCTTGAGATGAAATTGTCTGAGGTGTTGGGGGCGACATTGCTAGACCTGGCGTGGGTACCTCGTCACCCTGGAGCAAGGGAGGGGAAAGTCGAACTCTTTGGGGGGTAGATACTTCACAGACCGATTGAGAAACTATCATAGAGGGTGCCCTAGCCATAGACATGAAAATTGGTATGTCAGCGGTAGCTCAAAAGAAACTTACTTGACCATGTCTCTTTCAAAAGATGTTCCCCCCCAAACACTCCAATCGAGTTTGGAATCATACTCGGAATCGACGAATGACGAGAAGTCCGAGTCCGCCCAGTCGATTCTTGTGGGCTTGCTCCCCACATCTGACGAGTCATTGGCTGACCCAGGGGCTAGACCGGGTAGCGTCACAGGTTCTACCCAAGATTCAATTTCATCATCGAAAACGGCGGTAGATTTCAACATGGTACATCCTTTGTCATCAGAAGCGACATTTTGCCGGAGAGCGTGTAGCAGTGGAGATGGCTCGCTGCTGAAAGACGTTAACCCGGCTCGAGGATTGGAATTGTGCGAACTATATGGTTGAAAGCGGTCCATCTTGATCTGAGTACGGGAAGCAGTGTTGTCCATGGACTGGTGATCCTGCATGTGAGAATGAGCGCGTTGAACAGGGTGCTGAATTTGAGGTTGATGCGCCCACGAAACCGACAAATAGGAGACTCGTCGTAATACCTAGAGAATATTAGGCCCAAAGGAACTAGTTGCCGTAGAACAATACCAACCATCAAGGCAGCTACACAATCATCCCTATGGTTCCATTTGACCTCCCAACAACTATCATCCATTTCCTCACTTCGAACAGCATTGTGAGGAAGAGGATAACATTCTGGACCAAGGATACCGTTCTTTGGGACTGGATATCATATGAACAAACTAGCCCCTTGTCCCCTGAAATAAATTTGACAACATGCCTTTGACGAGCTCGTGGCTTCCGCCCAGACATGAGACATTCTCTAAGGGGCCAAAGTATCCTGCGATCTTAACAAGGGACTAGACAGATCATTAAAATTGCAATCTATATGGAAGGAAAGTGAGTAGACCTCTGCGTCAAATTTCAACGGCTGGAGATAGACTGCTTCCTCATTCAATGTCGCTTCTCCCTTTGTAAGGCTTCGAGAAAATCTTTCAGCTTCGATAGCTTCCCCATTATACACAATTCTATGATATCTTGGAGGAACTTGAGCAAGTATATGTATGCGGGAAAACAAATTGACTACTTGGTGTTTCTCGCTTTCCAAATGCGAATGGCATTGGGAAGATCAAGAGGGACTTCAGGCATGTTTCGTACCGAAATCCTATTGGGTCCCTGGGGAGTCATAATCTGAAATGGTTTTCTAAGGTACAAGTGGGTTTCATTCACAATAATTGGACGACTCAAGAACACTGACCTATACGAGATTAAGAGTGTTCTGAAAGCCCTTGCCGGTTCATAACGCAACATTCTGCCAAGGAATGGTCTTGGTGAGCTGTTTTGCAAGTTTTTCAGAAATATTGAGGCAGAGGCGGCATCCTGAAAAGACTTAGCCAGAAACTGCACACATGGTTGCAGAGAAAACTTACTTCACACTGGATAAAGGCGCATACACCTCCTTTTGAGTCGCGAATGACCTTGATGTTCTTGATCTCGGCATGCTCGGAAAGGTGGCTAGCCAAGAGACGCGTGAGTTCTGCTTGGTCAACGTTTGAAGGAAGACTTCAGAATTAACAATGAGTGCGCGCACAATCGGACAACAAGAAATGGACCAACCTCCCAACGAATATACTTGCGTCATGTGGCTGTTTGTCTTCCTTGTATATATCTTGGCCTTCCGGAGACGGACTGGGGTCCTGAAGTACCAGCTGCGTTTCGTTCTGCTTGGCTCCTGGAGATGCTGGAGGTGATGAGGGTAATGTATCATATCGAGTGCCCCATGCACGGGCCTGGTTGGTTTTAGGAGGCATGCCGTCTAGTTCAACGATAGATATGTACTATGGAAAAATTGTTATAGAGACGGAGTGAGATAATGGTGGAAGTGAGAGCCAGAACAAATAACTGTCGATATGTTAACACAAACTCCAGGGTCAACCGCAAAGGAGCATTTCGACTAATAGATTTTAAAACCAAAGCAATCATTCCAAAAGAAGGAATCGTTCAATGACTACGTTTTGAACAGCGAACGACAGATTTTGCAATTAATCGCCGATTTTGCACGATTTTTTGTCGATGGCAACAGATGTACTCGAGATCCATAATAATCCTCGGCACTGGACGACAAGCACGTTCGAAGCCGCCCGACGCATATCTATGCGTATACAGGTAAAGAAGTATAAAACGATACTCTTTTTGGGATGTCTAGTTTCCTGTCACGCCAGAAGAAGCGAGCAGTCATAGATATGTAATCTCTCCCTCCCATTGATAAAAATGCATCTCGAGGCAGTCCACACAGTATGAAAGCATAAGAGACGGTACTGGGGGACCAACAGTCACATACTAAACATCACTGGCAACACAAAGAAATGTCACTCTGGCGTAGAACAGGCGAGTGATCCGTAGTAATGAGTCGAGCCTACAACACAAGGTAACTCCGGAAGCTACAGGCCGAACTTGCAAAATTCTGTGGTCCTACATTCCGGCGCATCACTCGTTAAGGTCCGTTCCTGAAAGATAATCGTCAACGATCTTCTGAAATAGTCCAGATGGACAATTGATCTTCTTCTGATCGTTTCTACGTCATCTACGTGTCTTCTGTATGGGCATGCCGGATCCGAGAAGAGAGTACCAAGCAGAAATGGTATGTCAACCCAGTGGCCGCGGACAGCAAATGAGGCCTGTAGTGCCTTTTGATCAAGATCTGTTTCGAAACAGTTTACGTAGAGGATGTCAACCTGAGATTGCCACAGATTAGTGCCTTTGAGAATGATGCTGCAATGATGGCAAAATCTTGGCAAGTCAATTTTCGCACATATTACCCTTGCCTACTTGAACTTTGAGAGTCGGTCTTCAGATGTTTCAGCCATTCTATTCAAACAGTCAAGAAACTTGGCATCTCAGAATTGTCTTGCGACCAAAAACGTATGCCAAAGAATCATCCGGCTCAATCGGTTCGAGAAATTCCAGGAGGCTGGCGTGTCAAACAAATTGAAGGACGGCAAGTTCTTTGAAGGTTCTTTCAAGGATGATAGAAGTGGGTCGATGTCCGGGGCTCGGATCGTGTTAAAAAGTTGCGACAATGTTTTCGCATTTCACCAAGTGTGAAACGACTGGAATACGTGCTTCCAGATACCAGTATTCAATGGTTTGGCGAGGAACATATCCAATCACGATATCAGGTGAAATGTATAAAGCTTGAAGCTTGGCGGAAGAATTTCACACAAGTGAACGAACGCGTTATTTGTGCAACCAAACAAACAATTTCCAAATACCTCCTGCCAAAACCTTCAGGCCATCCTCAACCTCGAGCTACCATGTCGGATGACGGCTTTGATGGCGGAGGTGTTGGTGATGACTACGACTACGGAGGAGGGTACGTCAACATTGTCATACGTAGTTTTTGGTCCATTAATCCAACATAAAGTTATCAAGAAGAGACATTCGTATGTTATTTTGGCGATTTTGGATCAGGATTATGAAGCCCCACACAACTCTCTAGGACGAAAACTATGATATCTTGGGGCAGGAAGAGCAGGAGCAAGAGGGTGACGATAACGGTGAGAACGAGGAACCTCAAGTCAACGGCGTCAATGGTGCAGACAATGACCAACCTATGATGAATGGAGAAACCCTGACTAATACGACTGTCACTGGCGAGAGGCAACCAAACAAAATTCGAGTGACGACGCCCTACCTGACAAAGTATGAAAGAGCACGAGTACTGGGAACAAGAGCACTGCAAATCAGGTCAGTCGGACTTGATCAGGGTTTCGGTAGGGTTTGAATGTTCTTCTAGCATGAACGCTCCTGTGCTTGTTCCTCTGGATGGTGAAACAGACGCCCTCCAGATTGCAATCAAAGAGCTCTCGCAGCGCAAAATTCCTCTGGTTATACGACGCTATCTTCCAGATGGTAGTTTTGAGGACTGGAGTGTTTCGGAACTCATTACTGATTGAGCCAGCCACTTGGATGTGCACTTAATTTGCCATTATATCTTTTGCTGTGTGCCAAAAATTGTTGATATTTCATTGATGTAGTATACATAATAAATAGAATAATCAGGCTGAAGCGTCGCAGGAAATAGGAGGTAAAGCGACCCTGCAGATCAACACCAAGATTTAGGCATGACAATCTCAACAGCGCATTTTTATGCCGTCCGCCGCTTCGCGGTGGGACCGGCTTTCATTTGAAATTGGGTTTTGATAGACGAAGCTTTACGTGTCCGGTTGGTGTGAGGTTTCTTTACCTCTGGTGGTATATTGCACATAGAGAGATCCATCAGCGACACGTCCATCGGCGTAGAGTCTTCTAGTCCGGTACTGGCATGATTTGTACTTTCACCAAATAACATTTTACGCTCAGAAGACAGTAGCACATGTTTGGGGGGTTTAGTTGCCATGGTCGATTGGCGTTTCGATGGACTGGCTTGAAGGTCCTCATAGTGGCATGTGCTCTGACGGCGCTTGCTAGGAGAAAGAGGCACTGTTTGCTGTCGCTCAGATGGGCTCCATATCCTATTCTCGTCTGACGTTGATGTTTTATTGATGCCTGAAGAAGATATAAGATACAATATTTACATTAATCAGGAAACTGGCACACCTTTCCTCGCTTTGGTTTTCTTTGAACCAAGCTTCATTGCTCTGAAGGGACTTGCGAGGCCTGAGGTCCCATCTAGAGTGAGTTGAGTTTCCCAGTCATCTTTTCTGATTTGTTTCCAGTCCTCAATAACCTTCGTCACCCATGCATCAGTCTCACCAGCAACGTGATAGTCAATGACATCGGCCCATTCAGGGCTAGGAGCTGTTTTGTTGACGAAAATAACTTTCGGTTTTGGTTTTGATGCCGACGGCGCGGAATTAGATGAATTATTACGGATTGTCCGCGCAAAATCCTTTACGAGCTTCTTAAGACCATGAACTCTCAAAGAAGTTCCCATGACGATAAGTAGATCTGGCTTGCGCCCAACATCAGCCATTTGCATACAGCCTATATGATCACCGAGAGGATGTGGTTCATCGTAGAGAACAATGGCAGGTCGAAGTATCCCAACCCTGATTGCTCGTGCGGAGCGAGCGACTCTAGCTTCAGCTGGGTTTACATGAGAATGACAACAAATGGAATCAATTGAAACACCTACAACGGATCAAGCATTCAGGACAATCAGGAGCCATTCCTTGTTCGAACACGCTTAAATACTCCTCCGTGCAAGGATACTCCGCTGAACACGAGATGCATCTGACGCGATGAATATCTCCGTGCAACTGAACATTGCGGACGTCCTTGGTTTTCAATTTGTTCTTTACTTTGGAAGAAACTTTCGCCTCTTCACTTGAGCTCCCGAGAAGCCCCGCCTGTCCCTCCAAGCCATCAATATTTTGCGTATATGAACGCAAGAGCCTCTTCTTGGTATCAAGGGCTTTGATAAAGTGGTGTGTCGGCGTTGGGAGAGTCAAATCTATGCAGCGCTTGAGACCTGAAATGAAGGTGTAGAAAACTGCGGTTGCAGTGGGATCCCGAAAGAGTGACGCGTCAAATAAATCTTTGCCTCTCAACACGACGCCAGGATACTTCTCCTTTACGAGCGCATATAAGCCATCAGAGGATCTGAAGTCCTGAAAAGTAGGATGTCATCGGTAATCGTATTCAGAATATGTTAAACAGGATGAATTCATACCGGGATCCCACAAGAACATGATATACCTGCTCCCGTAACCACAATAATTCGTTTACTTCTGACCACGGCACGAGAAAGATCGAATAGAGTTCGTCGAGTGTGAATGTCTGTCGATGCTGCGCGGAGGTCAACAGTGATAGTCATTGCTGTCTGAAGGACACGTAACAATGACTGTCAGCAACAAGGTTCTTGGAAGTAACTCTCTGGTCCACGCTCCATGATTAGCACTTCAACATTTGAACACGTCACACCACGTGCTTTCGGGTATTCTCGCGCAGGTAACAAATACAGACTTCGACGAATATATAAATCTCGTGTTGCCACCTAACGGTATTTCCCGAGGTATAAGATCTGGGTATTATAGACATTAAGTGTCTTAGAATTTTCCCCACAAAAATATTGTGATTGTTCAATAATTTCTTGAGTCAAAGCAAGGAAATGACATTTATAGTAAATTCTTCCAAACAAGGGTACAATACATTTTTGTATTGCCCCAAAAACCCACTGGATCAATCGGTTTTAGAAATTCTTGGCTGTCCAGATGGAGATACCGGAGATGAAGGGAATGTGCTCTATCCGGTTTCTCAAATAATGGGTTGCTTCCCGTGAGCAGTCTGAGAAAATCTGCGACCTTAGATTCTCTCAAACTGCTCCATGCCGGGATACCGAGCATGAATTTCGAATTCCAGGGTGTCCCAGACTTTCCCAGATGTTGTAATCTGAGGAAAATGCCAGACCCTCTCCTAGACTTCCTTCCCAATTCAGAGATAGAGTGCTTCTCCTCTATGAGCTACCAAAGGTTGTGTGATGAAGTTTCTCTTCGAACACAGTGACAATCTGAGTCACTGCGCTTACTTTTTGATGGCTCTTACCAAAGTCAGAGGGACACTTCAAAAAATACTCTACCACAAAGAACATGCAAGCAGTATTCTGTCTTCAGAATAATTGAACGCGTGTAACGCAACGCGGTGTGACATCACATCTAACTCGGTACGGAATTCATAGATTTTCTCAGACTGGAATTTCACACGTGCACTACATCCTCGGAATTTCCCAGATCCGGGAGGTCACCCAATGATGCTCAAGAAAAGAATTTGAGATAGCTTTCTTCGTGGGACCGTCAACCCCCTATAAAGATTGACCATAGCTTTCCGGTGTTTTGGTCTGGTTCTCCAGATGACCTCACTATTCAGGCGGACTGTGTACGTACACCGCATAATAAATTGTTGAAGGAAAGAAAAAGACCTCACTATTCAGCAAAATGAATCACCGATCAGATGCCGCATCATCTACTCATCTAAAGAAACTACTCACTACTTGTCTTCCTTTCTCCGACCCAGCTGAAATTTGGTAGTTTCGATGACATAGGATGCTCATTGCGGAAAGCCCATCAGGGCAAGGGACGCAATAACTTTGCGATTAAAACGTATCTTTCGGATTTCTGAGCTTAGAATTTATGATTTGTGCCCACAGTCGACCAATATGGAGGAGGCCTGGGCCATGCGTTTCAATATTTGAGGTATGGAGAGCATTAGAACAGTGAGATTGAAAACTCAAGTCACAGTTACATTGAAAAAATGGCACAGACCAGTCTACGAGAATCTGTGACCTCAGCTCCTCCCAGACTGTTTACATGAAGTCGCCCAATATTTCTAATTCCGCACGCTAATAAAGAATTCAGCCATATCACATCCCTCCATTTACAACATAGCTTGGAACTGTTTAAGAACTGGGACTGCGTTGCCAGTGGACACTGGGAGTTGGTTGAAATAATTCTTCCATTGCTCATCAGTAATGATTGGGGCAGAGACGTATTGTTCAATATTGATATCTGAGAGGAGGGTGGAGAGACGAGGAATCATGGAGGAGATGGCTGCATCCTCTCGGAGTCGCTGGTCGAGTCGGTTGATACCAGCATACTCAGAATACCACGCTGGATCCAAGCGCATAACTGAACATTCGAAGAGGTCGAGAACGTATTGTGGTATCCCGGCCTTTAAGGCAGCAGAGTACGCAGAGGCGTGACCCATAGCTTCGATAACTGGCTGGGACTGTTGGAGAAAAAGATTGTTGAATAAATCACTGCGATGATCACAGTCAAGAGAGGTGAAAAGTTGTCTGTTTTCTTCGAGAAGTGCCACGGCATGGCGAGCAAGCAATGATTCATCCTGAGGAGGGAGAGGGACCTCGTATCGTTTAAGAAGTATTTCTGAAAAAAAGCGGATGCATATGGTTAAGACATCGCCCTCCGCGATAATAGCACCTTTGACATCGTTCTAATCTAGGTATTTAGCGTAATGCTCACTGAAAATTCTGATGCTTACCTCGACCTTGGTCATATAGTTGTGTTCAAAAGTACCCTGAGCGCCACAGCGTTCAGCAACTTCACTTACACATCTCTGGAAGTATCGGCATATCGTCGTTTTCGCAATCGCAGCAACTGCATGTTGAATTCTGTGATCTGATTGATTCATTACAGTATCTATGACTGCAGGATACCATTTATCAAGTACCATAGCCACTGCAGTCGCATTCAGGATAGGCCATTGTTGCGTGCGGAACGAAAGGATCGGGGTGGGATGGCTACCTTTACCAAGAATGGACCGTATGGCGGAATATCGTCCGCCAATGAAGGCTGTGGCTTTCAGTGCTGATATCCATGGCGCAGCAACCACAAGAGTCCCTATCGGGACACGCTGAACCTCGTCCCACCAGGCCTGACGCCGATCTACAGGAACCAAGGTATCTTGCCTGATGTCCGATCCGACCAATGCTGTTGGCGGGAGATGAACATCATTGAAACGGGTGAGGGACCAGTCGAATGGCTGCGTGCCACTGCGACGAGGAAGAGAGATTGATTCAACACCTTGATACATCTGGTGTTCGTTGCAGAGGGGTACGATGAAAAATCGTATGCCTCGATCCTCATCATTCACGATCAAGCGTGCCATGGTCAGTGCAATTTTAGAAATACCAAAACGTGGCGACGACGCTGGCATGAATCTGACTGGAATCAGGTAGGCGTTGATACAATTAGTTAGACACAAACTTTGTCGCTTCTTCCCTCGGAGTATTGAGAACGAAACCGTCCGAAACTTCGGTTGCCGTAGTCTCGATATTGAAAGCGTCCAATCCGTGGCCACGTTCTGTAATCAAAAAAATTCCTCCGACCTCAAGACGCATGAGCTGATCCATGAGAGATTTAAGATCAGGTCGCTTGGTGAGGTGACGAGCAAGTGTGCCAATGACCAGGTTGGTCTGACTCAAAACGATAACGAACATAGAAATATCCATTGCGCATAATGGGTGTCTTATCATTGTCCAGAACCGAGGGGTACAATATTGGATGTCTTGCACTGTCAAGTCTGTTTATTCTCAGTATTATAATCACGAGGAATGGGGAGAGGTTATTCACTATGGGCTCTGAGGAAGATGCGAGCGCGTTGATAGGATAGAGCTATACTTTCTTCAGATGAAAGTAGCTCAGTGCGGGTCTGGAAAAGAGGATGTATGTGGAGTTGATCCGTCATGGAGGAAGGGAGGTTGAAGTTCTAGGGATTTCTGAAGAAGAACCTTTTAAACGGGGAGTTTCCAGAAGTAGAATATCCCGGATAAACCATCGTTTGAAATCAAGAGAAACATGCAAGGCAGTGACGTTGAACATAATAATATCGGAGCAAACTATATAATGCCATAAGTACCTGATCGATGGAAAACTACCTGAGATGTATCCAGGAAGAGATGCTGATTGTGTATACCCCAGGCATGAGCCAGACACGAGCCAGACACGAGTTAGGCACGAGCTATGGAAACATATCCCAAGATCGTGTGAGCATGACACAAATCGAGGAACAGGAATTTCCATATCCATAATTAGCATTTCGAAAGATTCTGGAAGACTTGATGGAGCTTCACACAAGACATCATCATCGTGGGCCACTGCGAAAATGCGCGTGTACAAATCCCGGGAAAATCCGTAGTCTTGAATAGCCTGCGTAGCCTTCCTAGGTGATATCTTGTGTTATCTTCACCCACTTATGTTATCTTCACCCAATATAATATCATGCAGAAAACTCCATAGAGGACTCGACGAACGATCAGGGGAGATTTCACAGGTGGAATTGCTCCTAACCATTTTGTGCGGATTCCATTGGGATGAAATCGATTGCAAGGGAAATATGTCAATCTCAATTAATAAGAAGTGGGATTTCACACAGTAGACAACTAGTAAAGGTTTCGGACGCCACTACCAGAGATAAGATTAAGATAACCTCCTACGATCCTCACTCAATGTGGCGCTCGTCACTCTGCCATATTTACTTAATACCTGTGCAAGTCAGCAGAGACCTATAGGAATAATCATCTACGAGGACGTAGAGTTCCGTGGAGTCAATGATATACTTGCCTTATCGACTGCACAAGCAATATAGATCGCTGACTTACTCCAATCATATTGCAATTCATAAGTGTCTTCCAATATGCAGATATTGAGAGCAAAAATATAACTCAATTTAATCTTCTGTCTACCAAAAAATCTTGCATTGTGGAGAGAACTTCATACATCACAATACGAACCCGGGACCTTGATTGCAGCTACAATCACACAAGTATTGAGTGTTTAACGCATTCGATCAAGGATCGAGTTCAAGCCGCTAATTCTCGACGTCCTGTTCACTACCAGATGCCCTCTCTGGGTACCAGATTTTATCGGTTCTACTGCAGGTCGAGGGAGTCGTCGAGTTGATACTCTTGAAACTACCGAACTGTTCCTGAATTCGAGGTAAGCAAAGCATGGCAATGTCGATCCAATGTATCACTCACGGTTCCAAAGACGTGATTGAAATACCAGACTTCGGAGAGCACAGTCCCATTATTCACGCATCCAAAGTAAGGGATCGCTCCGGTTTGGGATTTTACGATAGACTCAAGATCGTTCAACATATATTGCGTCTTGTTTGAGGGAACAATGCCACCGCTTTCGTAATGTGACAAAATTAGTTGTGTGCGTCCACAGGAGGAGGGGTTGATGCTCACGCAGCAAGAAGGTTATAAGTCGGAAACTGTTGGAATGCACGAATGGCGGCGTCAAAAAAGTCAATAACTTCGGCGTTTTTCTCGTAGTCCTCGCCATAACATGTAACGTCAAAAGTAGAGGTGCATGTAGCATGTTTTGAAAACTGAAGGAAGGTAAGAAAGGGACACCCCTCGTCTCAAGTGAACATACTTATGCTTACTTCATGTGCCCAAAAAGCTTCATTGGGTGCACCTTGGTTAATCCAATACTTGTTCACTAAACGTAATTATACGACGATGGAACCGGAGGCTGGAGAAGAACGAACTATAGTTCAGGAGCTGTTGCCTTCCAAACTCCTTGATGAAGGTGTCCACACCAGGGCCCTTGTACGCGGGAATTGCGGTGCCATTTGGAAAGCTTGCTGGAGAGGGAGCAGAGTCATACTGTCTTGAAGGGTCACAGTACTGCTCAAACGATCTAGGGATCCTTTGTGGGATACAGAAAGAGTGAACCTGCAAATTTGTACGTACCCGTCACAGTTATCGGGCCAAAGTCCATGGATAGTCCAGCTTCCTTGTGGAAGTTTCTGGTCCTTGTGCTCCAAACCCGTATAAGTTGACCAAAACTGTGTAGCAAGGACAAGACCACCAGGTGTTGGAGAGCAGCAGGTGTTGGCAATGCGAGTGGTGTTTTCACACGAAAAGAACGCAGGTTCGTGAATGCATGAGGTAATACTGGGATATGTGTTCAGACTCGTAGGGTCGTGTCCTCCAGAGCCAGGATCACAGTATGCCAGAGCAGTTGTGGCGATTGATAGTAATAAAGGAAGTGCCGAGTTCATATACTGAGAGGAAATCGACTCCAAGATTAACTAAAAGATGAGGCAACATATCTTATACCTGGCATTAGGTGTGATTCGAGTTGGAGCACATGGGTGAAGAGAACGTTCGTGATGCCCACAGAGGTACCATCTGACAACTGTGTCGTCAAGTAGTGACACACGTGAGTTATTGGTATTGATAAGTAACTGCCTAAACATCACTCCAACCTCCTTCGTCTAATTTATAGGATGCTTCACTTTCCGGCCGGTCCGGACTGTCGACTAGCTTAGCTACACGTTCTTCGGCACGACCTGTGAGGGCGTTTTAGAGATTGTCAGATTAACAACACGCTAACATTTAGAACCTTTTCGCAGATAGAGGCGCGTAGCAGAGGCATGTGAGAGGATGTGGCCACCAATGGGCTTGAGAGCACCTCCGGCCACGAATGTCATTGTAGCACCAGGATCAGCTGAAGAAAGGGGATTGGTTAAGAGGCCAGATTCGACATTGGAGTATATTAATACATTGTACTTGGTTAGCCAATAGGATGGCGATCTGTTCGGAGTCATCAGTAAACTTTGCTTGAAAAATGAGGCTCGGGAACCATAGACATTATATTCTTCGGATAGCTTCGTAAGTTTAGACAACATCTGAAGATCATTTTGATGAATAAAAGAACTCCATGGACAGAATTTTCACCGCTCTGAACCTGTGCAAGCTAACAAGGTCTATTACCTAGCCTCAATTCACACTCGAGGTAGCTTACCTTTTGTTGTCGTTCGCTGAGTTCACCCCGGCCCGAATAATCGACGCGAAAAAGAGCCATGATGCTATCAATAATCTTCACAATCGTCAGTTCACAATCAAAGTTTAAACTGGAAGCGCACAAGAAGTCGAAAATCCCTGTCTTCAGCAAAACGCAAAGAACATTCGTTGATAAGCTCCATCTAATAGCCCATGTATTCATTCAGAGCTTGACCCAACCATAAGAAGGGTAGGCGTACCTGGTGCTCACTGTTGAAAGCTCTGGCTATATAGACCGTTGCACTTGAGGCGCTTTTAGCATTCAAGTAGTAGATATTTACCATATAGAATATTCTCGAGTGCCATACTGCCATCTACACCAAATCTGTCTGCTATGGCCCTGATGCGATCCGGACGGAAGGTTCCTGGTATGCTTTCAATTTATTTATGAAATAAAGCACAGGCAGTCAGTACCCTCTGTGTCAATGTAAGCGACCTCAAGATCGAGTAAAAACGTGAAGGAGTAGTGTCAAGAGATCTGATGCACCTTTCCGGCAGCACCACCGAGATCAGGGGGCAATTGTGTTACAACACTCATTGTATGTGCCATCTGTGTCTTGCCAGTACGGAACTCTCCATAAACTACCCGTGCGTCAGTCAACATAAGATACCTCAGGTTTCAGGGATACCCTCTGTTATAGATTGTGACATGAGACCTCCTGTTGCCGTAGATCGATGAACTCGATGAGACCTCAAATGAAGTAACACCTACCGCCGAGAATAGCATCGACAGACTTGCTACCGGTGCTGATAATATGTACTCTTTTCCGCCGTTCTTGTACCTCGATGCCAGTGGCGAAGGATGACCCCTTGTAGTTCTAAGTTGAAGAAATAACTGTTTTGTCTACCGGACCAACCAATATTTTGTGTGTAGCTTCCTATACAATGACAATTGGTTTGGGTTTCCGAGTAGTCTGCCAATAACGGAACTGACCTTGATTTTTTCGACTTTGGCTTCGGACATACCCTATATATGCCATCAGAAATTCAATGAGTGCCCGGCATATACAGACATGCGCTCTATCAACCTTGATCTTCAGAAGTTGCCGTCTGGTTGTCATATTGACTCCAGACACTGTGTTGATAGCTGCGGACTTGACTTGCAGTGAGCACCGATTTTCACGAATGTGGTCGGAGCATCTACCTTGAGTTTGAGGATATCCTGAACGTTAATCCCCTGTCATGCAATGCTGAGACTTAGATCTTACAACCCCTCAGGCAGCACTTACATGTTGTTGGAGTTCATCGACAGAGTCAAAGAACGGTGTCTGAAATTTGATCAACATAAGGTAATTGATTCACAAATAAGCTCTTTAACTTCATCTTCCTCCATGACAGGGCTTGGAGCGCGAGAGGCAACGGAGAGAACAGAAGGCACTCGACGAGGTGGCATTCTTGCTTCTTGGTAAAAGGAAAAGGATTGAATAAGTAAATACGACGTCTGAGGCTTTTGAAGGAATTTTGAGGATCAATATTCACGTGAGTGCATATATCCACCGTGTTTCATCTGCAGGACATCAAATATATGACACAAGAATGACCAGTCCAACAACATCGGCTAGATTACAGGGAAATAAACGAACCCGACGTACTAGTCGATAATCAGTGTACCTCTTGTCCTTCGAATGCGATCCTCCAGACCTCCTTCGCCGTAGACCTTTTTAAAGTCAGAGTTCATGAATCCACCAATTCCACCGGACTTGGCGGATTTTGCACGTTCTGATTCCTCTTTGGCTAGCTCAGCCTTCTCTTTCTCCAATAGCTCTGCTAGTCGCTGCTTGCGCTCACTCTGCATGCTGGTGGCATCGAAAGTCATTGCAGCTAGACGAGCTGTCCGTACTTCGGAGAGCGACTTGACATCTTGCTTAGATGGGCTAGATTGACAAGGTTTGGGTGGAGGAGAACGATCTGCATGATACTCCTTGGAGTGGAAGCGGTGGTCATCTGCCTCTCGGGAATCTGAATGCCTGCCATTGATATAATTAGGACTGATTCTTCGGCGTCGACTATGAGAAGAATCCACGTTCCTCTCTCGCTCTCGCACTCTGTCGTCCAGTATAGGACTTCGACTATAGCTTCGTCTCCTGAAATCAGGGGTATATCTGTAGCTATCGTGCCGGAGCAGACGATGGTGACCTCTTTCCTGACTTGTTGAACGTCGGGAATAAGGAACAGGCGATCGCCGTCTTTCATATGGGCTCCGCGATTGTCTAGGATCCCGGGGACTTAGTGAACGCGAGTCACGATGATGTTTACGTTCAGCTTTCAATCTCTTGCGTTCATCTTTCTTTTTGTTTCGTTCATGCTTGTCTTTCTTTGGTTTGATACCATTCCGTTCTTGCATCTCGCGCAAGCGCAAAGGATTTGACATGAGTGCTTGGTAAGCAGCCTGTTCTTGTTGTTTAATAGCCAGCAGTGGATCCTCGCGAATCTTAGCTTGGATATCGCGAGTGCTGTTGGCATTTTGGACTGCGATGAAATTTTTATGTGAAGCACCAAGCTGGGAACTTGATGAGGCAAAAATCAGAATAGGTGGAAACTCAGAGTACCTTTGCATTGTCATCTGCAGTTAACATTTTATCAACCCGCTTCTTCCCCAAAAGATAATCTTCCAAGTCATTTGTATTTTGGCTGTTCCCTGTGGCTGGAGTTGCATACATCCATTCCAGCTTCTCCTGCCGCTTTTTACCAGTTTGTTCCTCTTGTAAACGTTGCAGTTCCTGGAGTTGACGCTCCTCTTCCTTCTCCTTCCGAAGTTGATCTAGTTTCTTCTTCTCCTCGAGCTGGAGAGGACTATTAGTAAGGCAGAGACTCAGACTTAAAAGAGGTACACACCGCCTCCTTCTCCTTGAGCCAGACTTTCTCTTGATTCTTGAGAAGGACCGGATGCCAGGACTTTTTCATGTTCAGATCACCGCCACCCATTTTGACTGATAGTTTAGCAAGAAAGATAGATGAGGAGGATTGACCAGGTCACTGGAGACAGAAACAGCACAGAGCACAGAAACAGCCACATATGACATAATCAAGGATACATGTGATCTTGTCAAGGAGGCCTCTGGTGCGAAACGTCAATGGTCCAGGAAATCGGATACCCACATGACTTGGATTCTTATGCGACTCATCACCCGAACTCTGACGTAGAAGACTCGTCGAATTATACCCAACCTATGTTCGTATTATTCTAACCCTCAGTGCGCAAGCGTTAGCGTTAACGCACGCCCTAGGCCAACGAAATCCATTTATGCTCTTACCCGCGAGGAAATAACTCACGGCCTTGCAAATCGTTTTGTCCACTCTCAGACATATATCTTCCTTTATCTTGGAATGGCTGCGCTCTCAGTGACCACCATTGTGCTGAGTCTGGCGGACGGGTGTCCTGGCCTTGCGTTTTATGTCCTTGAGATCATCATCAATGCCGCCATGATCATTGAGGTTGGCATTCGCTTTGTAGCACTCGGCAGGGTGTGTTTCCTTTCAGTGCATCAAGTTACCTCTCACCTTCCTTGTAGCAATTCTGGAAATCACCGTTCAACATTATGGATGTAATCCTTACAGCTTTCTGTGCGCTAACACTTTTAGTGTTAGCTTTCGCAGAGTGTGGCACAGGAAGTAAGGAAGAGGAAGTGTTTGACACCTTGCTTCTAGTGGCACGAAATGTTCTTCAGTTTGGGCGGTTGGCTGCAGTGATGCGACAGCAAGTATTATAGGCTGATGGGGTGATTTGGAGCTGATAAAAACTTAGATCTGGGCAGTCGATCTTTTCTCGACCGAAACCAATTGATATCAATGCTACACGTCGCGCCGACTTTGACATGGAGTTTGATGTTGAAGGTGGTGAAGAAGACGAACTGAGTCGTCCCCTAGTTCGCAACTCTGTTGTA
>Ga0153955_100258_pt1 | contig 33595 bp, 37 predicted proteins | sample TSFL039MetaG_FD_104744 | JGI IMG/M metagenome (GOLD analysis project Ga0153955, IMG submission 104744) | Attine ant fungus gardens microbial communities from Florida, USA - TSFL039 MetaG | ecosystem: Host-associated > Fungi > Mycelium > Unclassified | place: USA: Florida, Wekiwa Springs...
ATTCTCGCCGGCATCGCCGGCATCACCATCATATTTTTGATTGTCCGCATCTCCTTGCAGAAACTCCGAGACTTTGCCAATCACCGATTCAGAGGAGAATACCTACAGCAGTCCAGTGTCAGTTGGGAGTCCGTGCGGCAGTATCAGGCCTCTGGGGAGGATTCTACGCTCAGTCCGAAACCATCATCTCTCCAGCCTTACTGTATATCGCAGGAACGTACCTTGGACCCAAGGATAGCAGCTCTCTCCAGCGCTGCTTCTTCCGACACGACTGTGGATGTATGCTCATCCGAATCCCCTACGTCTGAAAGGAGCTCCAGGGCTCAAGACGAGCCCAGGCTGAGCCCCTTTCCGCCAGAAATCCTACTGGCGGTTTTTGAATACATATCCATTCAGCGCGAGATCTCTCCTGGCCACTTTATGTTATCAACCCTTCTTTCTTTGCGACAAGTATGCAAGGGCTGGAGGAGAATTATCGACGGTACATCCAGGCTGTGGCCTTCACTTCATCCCCCGCTCAATGAGAAGGGATGTGAGCGCTGTATAGAATGGTACATGCGCGTTACTCGTGGGATGTCAAACGTGGCCAATCTTGTCGTACTCGAGTTACCTCGGGAGGGTCGAGAGTTACATCCAAGACTTTTCAATCATCAGCTCGACCTAGCCATTTCTTCTTTCGCCATGAAAGTGATCATCCCCAACCGCTTTCTCTGGGGGATAGATGGATTGGCCTCTTTATTGGCGAGCACGCCAACCCCCGTGAAACCTTCTGACGGTCCAGCCATGGAGAATCTGAGAAAGTTACACTGGACGATGGAAAGTCACTACTTTGCGAACCAACTACCTCAACCTATTGGCCTTCCATGGACCAGTCTACACCAACTTCCATGGACTCAACTCACTCATATTACGTTAGAGACGTTGATGACCCTTGATGATTGCAATTTCATATTCAATCACTCACCCCTTGTCGAACACCTTTCACTCAGAGACATATCGGGCGAACCGTTGTCGACTGTAAATAAATGGACTGAACGAAAGGCGTGTTCTTACCTGCATACGTTGAAGATTGGTTCGGCGGTCAATATCTCATCTCTGCTGCAAAATTATGATCTTCCTTGTCTACGCGTCGTTGAGTTCGATCTCACAGGAACAGATTCAGTTGCGGATCTTCCTCAAGCAGCTATCTCTTGGAAAGAGTTAACCTGTGTGTCTCTGTCTTGCGTTTTCTCAGTTGACTTCATGGAAAGCATCATGGCCGAACTTGACACCGTCGAAGTGTTGGTACTCAAAGGACAACTTCCAAATGCGGATGCTGTATGGACTGTGTCACATATCCTCCGATCACTCAAGTCTTTCACGCTTGTTCCCACAGCCGACGCTACCGCTCTCAATCTCATGTCCCATTTCGTCGAGCATATTCTGCCGTCTTCTATTGAATTTATCGACGCTCCATTGGCTACTCACACGTTTAAGCAGATTATCAAACACCCGTTCGACTCCTTGAAGGTTGTCAAACTGAAGAATCATTGTATCTCCCCACATGATTTTCTTTCGTTCCTTGCATCCTCGGATAGTTTAGTGGAAGGATCATCCACGGTTTCTGACGACTACGAAATTCCACCCCCTCTTTCATCAGGTGTTTTTCTCTCTGGCTCCGCTCCCCCTCGCCACCAAGTTATATGCTGCATTGCCAAACTAGATCTTCACCTTGGCTATCGATTCACGGCGGCAAACCCACTGTTGGAAGTGCTTGACCTGCCGAAACTGTCAATGCTTAAATTCAGTGCCTCTCGGAAGTCCTCTCCTTGTCATGCCTTGCACGAACTCTTAGTCAGATCTCGCTGTGCACTTTCCAGCCTCTCGTTAGATTGTCCAACCGTTGACGCCTCAAGGGCTTTGCAGGTCTTGGACCTCATGAGCTCAACCTTGGAAAACTTTGAAATTAAGAATGAATTTGGGTTCGGCAAGACACTTTGGATACCGTTGACGCATCGAGGTACGGGAGCCGAAGAGGCCTCTTCGGCACAGTGCTTCTGCCCCCGCCTCGACCGCCTTACTGTTGTACCCTGTCGAGATCCGCCTTACTTTTATAAGATGGTGGAATCTAGGTCAAATTTTCCTGATAGCTGTGGATGTGGACTTCTGAAGTTGGCGAGTGTAGAGGCTGTTCTTGATGACGACCCACAAGTGTGTTTCAATTTTGCTAAACGCTTGGAGGCGAGGAATATTGATTGTAAGCTGGATTTCATGCTCCGCTTTGAGCATTAGAGTATAGATTTTTGCACGCGTAATCGTTGTCGTCATTGTCGTTGTCGATGTTGTTGTCGATGTTCTGTATCTTTATATTGTATTTTCCTTGGTTGATGGGTCCTTATGTATGGTATTCTCGAACTTGTGGTATCCTCACTGAAAGTAGTAATCGAGTTCTGGCTTATACGGTGGATTAGGGTGTTCCTTGGATGGAATACACAAGTACTGGAATATGATACTGACGACGTTTACCATCTTTCTGGTAATTTTTTTTTCGTTTCATTTGTCTCCATTTGTTGCTTCTTGATGTCTCACTTTGTTGTGCTAAGTATTGAGATTAGCTCCTATTTTGTACCTCTGATTATAAGTATAGTGTATTCTTGGAGCAGCTGTAGTCTCTTAACCACATACCTGTTATATCTCATCCGTGTGTTTCCTCCTCCGTATATATATTGTGTCCAAAGAAAATCTGTTCGTACCATCATCCACGTGAAGTGCAGCAGAAAAGAGGGGAGATTTAGTAAGTGAACGTGCTGTACTCCACTACAACAGTTGAAGATGACTAATAATTTGTTTGGTATTCTCCAAACAAAAACAATCCCTAGTCTCATACACCAATGATTGAGACGGGGGTTTACCAAACGTGCTTCTGCAGGGATCCGACTGCATTCAGTTCCGTTGATTCCGACTGCCATTCGAGAATAGCACTTGCTGTTGATCCCGGCTGCTGATCGTTGAAAACTCAGATTTGCGGGGGGGTTCACACGCGCACCGTAGCTGACGACCTACGATGAATTGCTAAAGATTAAAGTGGTGAGTACTTTTCTTACCGGTGAATTGCCCCATTAGCTCATTTTTTTGCTGGCTTCGGCTGGACCAATTATTAACCTTGGTTCCTCCAATGAAAAGGCGATCAGGTGCGCGCTACTTACTTCAGCAATTCCTGAAACTGGAGCCTCGTGGTTCTAATTACAGACTGTGGTTCTCCATGAATGAGACTAATCCTTTACGAAACGTCGTACTAGTGGTGATGATGATGTCTTGGACTTGAGTGATGCGTGCTGCCACAGTGATGAAGCATCTAGGGCGGAGGTTGATATACCACAGCACGTCTTGTATCAGATTTCTCCCGCTCTGCTTCATACGGTCAGTCTTTACTAACGCAGCGTGGCCTTATCCTTCCTCTCTTACTAGTTCTAGCCTCACGTCGACGGCAAAGGGAAAGGACTTATTATCTGTCACTCCCCCCCTCCCCAACCCTAACGTAAAATTTTCCTGTTTTGGGCTCTTTCTGGATCTGTGTCGGGTCTGCCTCGTGGACTGCTTCCAAGAAGTTCTCTCCCATTATATCGGGTGAGACAATGGCAACTCAATTATAATAAGATACAGTGATAACCCGATTGTCATAAGACCGATTTGGCCCGCCATTTCCACTTGCCACCATTTCTCCTTTGAAAGCACTTCTCCTTTTTGTCCTCTGTACTCATCCGTTCAAATTGTGTTTGTCGACGATAAAAGTGAAATAACTCTCATGAAATCCCTCTTTCCTCGTTCTTTCTCTCGCTCGTTGCCCATGTTGCTTCCATCGTCTCGCACAAAGCAGGATAATTGCGTTTCTCTACCGGATTATTATCGAGACACCAAACGAGAAGTCTACGGGCCGTATTTCAGTACTGAAGTACAATTTATGGTTCGTTGCTGCAGTTTTTCCCTCCTCTTTTTTCTGATAGATTGATGGTTTCGTTTTAGCAAACGGCAAGTATTTTTTATGACCATCACGACGAAGCTTCTGGGAGTAGTCTTTTACTAGTAAGTCAAAATACGTTTGTAGAGCAAGCGCGCTCATGATGAGTCGAGGACATTGCCTTACCTGGCGAACCGGACTGGGAACCGGAATCGCACATGGCTTGGAATACCATGAAGGCTTCTGGCTCATCATTATCTTCTTCTTCGCCTTCTTCTTCGCCTTCTTCCTTTTACGTCCAAATACCTCCGACAATTCCAGAGAAAAGTGACTGTTTCAGGTTTGGCCTAGCTCTCATACAAGTGAGTCCATATCAAACTTCATCACCGCTCATTTATTTTGATACTATGTATTTTCAGGGCTTTGTTTCTTTATTATGTGGTTGTCATTGGAAACAAAAATGTTGATGTATGCATGCTAGATGATCTCTTGCAGTATCCATTTCAATGTCTTGATCCCATCTATTGAATTGAGATTTTGGATTGTAGGTCTGGATTGTGATTGGAAGTTCCTTTGGTTAAATATATCATGTATATACACATTGTATTAATAGAAATTTAAACTGGTTGCCTTGTCAACATGTGTATTATAAGCATTCAATAAGTTGTTTTGAACTGAAAGGGATAAAACACAATCCAGTTCCAAATACAAAAAAATAAGAGCCATGTTTGTTTCTGAATGCACAAAAAAGAATTATGTTTTTCAAATGAATTCATGCATGATCTGTGTCTTATAGAGAGTATGACTTAAATCAAGTTCGGATATATTATATAATTAACAGTTTAATAAATATTACTACCAAAAATATTTTTTCAGAAAAACTAGAGTTACAAGTCACCAAAAAGCCCAAGAGATAAATAAATAAATATTACAGTAAGAAGATATACTACTCAAGACAGCAAACAACTACTAGCCAAGAAAACAACCAACAAAGACAGCCCAAGGACAACAAATAGCAAGCCAGTGAAGCAATGACAGCTAGCAATGGTGCACAAAACTACTGGAGACAACAAACAGCTACTAGCAACCAAGAAAACAATTACCAAAGACAACAGATGGCAAGCAAGCAAAGCCATGACAGTGAAGAGTGGTACACAAAAGCATGATAGCAACACAGTAGCGATGGTGTCCGAAAGCAAGATAGCAACACGATAGCAAGATAGATAGTTACTCAAGAAGGATATGATGCGACAATCATCCTCTTGAATCCAACGAGAGAGAACAACGAGCTTGTCGAGTGGTGGATGACAAGGTCGTTGAGTAGATGGGTGGCCTCCTAATTTGGCCCAGCAACGGCGGAGAAAGAGCTAGTGGCGGTGGTGGTGCTGGTGGTGACAGCGATGATGGTGGTGCAATGTCTCGGTGGCACGTTGCAAAGAGATATACGGTCAAGATACGACAATGGACAGTGATAAGTCAACATTGAAGGACTTCGTTCTCCAAAACGGGTGCGGCGAGAAAATGGGCCTGAATGGGTAAGGGAGGCATGATAGTGGGGGGAAAAGAAAACGAAGCAAAGAAACAAAAAACTCACACCTTCTCAATTAAATACCCACTCAAGTTTCAGATAATGTAGTGCATGTAGTACACACTATAATAGGCCCCGAACAAGGATTTAAAAATAGTGACAAGCGATAAGCAAACCCTTTTTTTTGTTCATGTAGAACCAACAAAACCCTCTTGTCAAAAAGAACGATGAAAGACTACCAAGCTCCAAGTTAACAAGGATCCGATACAAAAGACAGCGAAAAGACAGTAGCGGATCTCTCCCAACCAAATAGCATCGCCACTCTCATGGGCACCCATGTGCTAAACCGAGTTCCATTCCAAGTTATTTATAACTATTGTTCAAGACCCTATCTGAAACATTCACATGCTCACAAGGGAGGAACATCCACATTCCACGTTAATAGACTTGTAAAGTAGAACAAGTAAATTAAGAAAAAAAAGTGAGTAGATAAACCCCAGGACGAGCTCTATGGGGCCAAATAAAGAAAGAGAGGGTATAAGTCATAAAAAGACATTGTTCTCGTACAGACGTGAGGAGCAAGAAAAATGGACATTACCGCCTGATGAACTCTCCTTGAGCTAAACCGGCTTCACTCTGTTCCTGCAACTCCTCGATTGTCAACGTCGGCAGGGTAGGCGTTGGAACCCTGGAAGGAGGTCTCGAGGGCCACGGACTGCCATAAGGGGCATAATTATACCGGGTGGTATCGAGGGTCCCCTCTCCTGTACTCGGATTCCTTTGAATAGGGGATATAAGGATATCGTCCTTGAGGTCACGGGAAAAGCCTAAAGCACTGGCAACGACGCGAGGACTGGCAAAAGGAGACACCTTTTTGCGCCTGGTTGAAAGGGAGGATTCGGAAGGGGAGGAAGGAGGGAGGGTTTTTTGGGAAAGGGGGGAAGTAGTGAGAACAATAGATATGGGTTCCTTGCCCGATGGCTGATTGTACATCCAAGTAGCAGTGAGGACGGTAGTGGCACCTATGAGGAAACTCCAGGTGATGTGAAAATCAAAGATCACGACACTAGCGAGGAAAGAAAGGACGATGGACAAGCTAGTAGCGAAACCCTTCATGATGTTATCAGAATATTTGATGACGACGGCAGTGACAAGGCCACCAAGGACCTGGATGGAGATGACAGCCCATGCCCAGGGACCAAAGTTGTGGAAGAGATGTTGAAAGAACCCGGAGGAATGGGGGGTGTAGAGGACGGGTAAAAGGGCTGGGATGAGAGAAAAGAGGGAGAGTTGGACGTTGCGGACCCAGAGGTCAGCCTTTGAGTTTTTGAGGACCATTTCAAAATACACGCCAGCCAAGCCAGAGGTAAAACAGGAAGCGGTGACGGCGGCAAAGCCGGTGAGAGGGTTCATAAGATGGACATTATAGTCATGAGCGCTTCCGACAGGCTGGTCCTTGGGTGCAGGGTTGGGGGTAGTGGACTGAATCTGGACGATGGCTACGCCGATGGCCAAAAAAAACAAGGAGAGCCATTTTGTAGGGTCGAGTTTTTTGCGGAGGAGCACGACGGAGAAGGCGGCAGTGGTGAGGATTTTCATCTGATAGGTGACCTGGAAGGTGGCGACGGGTAGATTGGAGACGGCGACGAACTGAAGGGAGTTTTGTACTACGTAGAGGAGGGCAGGAATGGAGAGTTTCCAGGCGTCTGGACTGAAGATGTCGGCGCAAACGGTGGAGGGGCAGGCGAGGGGAGAGGAGCGGGCGTTGTAGAGGGCCATGGTGAAGGAGATGGCGCCCTTGAGGAGCTCGTTGATAAGGACGGCGGAGGCAGGGGAGTAGGCGAGCTCTGGAGGAGTGATGATGCGAGAGTAGTGCATCACAATTGCAAGAGCGGCATTCTGGACGGCGAGGGTGACGAGGCTGTGTGTGCGTGTTTGAGCTGGGAACACGACGGAAAAAAAACAAAAAAGAAACTGACGAGAGCGACTTGAGTGCAGCAGAGGACATCACAACGCGTTCAAAAAATCAAAATGTTATTTCTGTATTTCTCCGCGTAAGTTTCCCACGGTGGACTAGCAGGTCAGCGTCAGCGTGCGAAACGAAGTGAAATCTTGACTGAAATCTTGGCCTCAGCCTCGCCTTGGTCTCGCCACTCGCAACACCCGCAATTATGCCTTGGGCAGAGGGGCTGCGTGCCTTTACCAGGATCCTCATCCTCGGCCACATGAAAATTAAGCAAATCTACGTACAACAGATGTAGAAATGCTCCAGGTGATCCTGCGTCCTCGCCCCTCAACCAGCGGGAGGAGCCGTCAGCAAAGACTGTTTTTGAGATTCCACACAATCTCTCTCCGACGTCTGTCTGGACCGTCCCTGCCTCCACAGGGCACCGGGGACCGCAATAAGGACGCCGTTGGGTTTGGAAGAAAAAAAGACGAGTTGCAAGTTTATGTAGACGGCACGTGAAGTCACATGACTCTAGACTAAGATAGAAGAGAACACGTGAGCTACCCGACAGTGATTTTGATTTTATTTTTTGAGGACAGACATGTCGGGATTTGGCGAGCTGCTGCGTCGGTCGCGCTTTGCCTCGTACGACTCTGCCATTCCCCAGGCTTATTGCGCCCCCAAGGCCCATGCCAGGCGCGGCGACTACGGCCTCAAGCGCCCCCTGCCTCTCCGCTACAAGGACTCTTCCATCACCGTCAGTCACGTCGACCACCATGCCCAGTTTACAAACTGGAACAACGCTTCCCCTCTTGTCCGCTTCGTCAACCGTGTCCAGGAGCTCAACATGACCCCCCACTCCATGCCCTCAGGTTCCTGGGACCAGTCTCTCGGCGATGCTAAACTCTACTGGCTCATCGACTCAGAATTCGCCCCCAACCGTCATTCAAAGCCTTTCAACTCAGAATCCGCCTCTAACCACCACTCTGAGCCTCTCGACCCAGAACCTGCCTCCAACCCAGACCTCGCCTCTAACACCCACCCAGAGCCTCGCGACGGTCTCGGCAGGCTCGGCGACGGCGCTTATGGCGCAAGGCGTCCTCCCCCTCAGCAATCTAGCTACACCCCTAACCCCGCCCAACTCAACATTATGTCTCTATCTCCCCGCAAGTTCAAAGCTTACCTCGCCAAACTCCCCACACTTTCTGCCAGTTACAGAGATTACCTCTTAGACGGACAAAAAGTCTTCGATTCTTCCGAGCAAAAAGACTCTGTTCTCTACATCGTTTCCCAGCCCCGGTTCTCACCTCAAAAGTTCCATCGCTCTTTCCTTGCCAAGCACTTTTCCGCTACCTCTCCTCCCATTTCCACCCGTAAATCTAAAAAAATAACTACCCCCACCGTCTCTGTCAGCCAAAACATCGAGCGTCAACCCCATCGCATCGGAGGTCTCGCGTACACTCATTTCTCTCCTCTCGAAACCATCTTTACTACTCCACCTCAGCTGGGTTTCGTATTCCAAGAGGAACCTCAGCCTGCAAGCAGGCACTTCACCAGTGACAAAAAGCGTAACAGCACAAACTATATGTCACTCGTCGGTGGTATTGTTACCAATATGCCCAGAAACAAAGCGCATATTTATCTTCCTTTTTATAATCCTTACCATGACGTTGCTGTGGGGGGCAAGTCCATTGAAGAGCTCAATTCTCTTCCTGTATCTGAATCTACTTCTGATTCCTCTCCTGATCTTGCTCCTGCTTCTGCTTCTGCTTCTCAGTGGGGTTCAAAGCTCGGCATGATTTCTTTCAATGAACCTCCTGAATCCAGTGCCCCCCCTTCGCCGCCTGCCGAGGCCGATGAAGTCGATCCATTCCGACTTCAAAAAGCTATCGCTCCGATCCGTATCACTTCTTTTGCCCTCCGTTCTCCGCCTACTGCCGTTGCCACCTATCGAGCTCATCTTTCACGCCCCAAAGACTTATTGAATTCCGTATCTTTGTCACTTAGTTCTGCAGTCGTTGGACCCAAGTCACCTACCGCTAATTCGCATAGGGTTGGCAGTTTGGATTATTCCGGGCATGCGGAGTACAATCAGACGAACAGATTCGATAGAGGATTGGTCAATACGTCGAGGTATGGTGGTTCTACATATGGAGCGACCTATTCGTTGCCCAACAGGCAGGAAGTGAAGTTGGCGAACCGTCCAACTAGTACGTCGGGTGCGGAGCATAAGAAATTATCAGAGTATGAGGCTATGTTCCGGAACAAGAGTTCGAGAAGTGCGGCGAAGTACTGGGAGAAATGGGGGTTTGGAGATGAATGATTGGAGGTGGGGGGTTGGGGACTGTAGACAGGCCTAGGAAGACTAAGTAGACTTGATCATGAATCATAATTTTATTTCAAATACTGACTGTCAAGTATTCTTTGAGTGTTTAGAGACTAAATGTCTACCTGTTATGACCTGATTTCTCAACTCAAAGTACAGCTTTAGATATTAAGGCTTGAGAATGAGGGGAGAAAAGGAACCAATCAATTTAAGTGAACTACATTGTATACTACTGGTTTATATAGTTCCTGAGGCATCTCTCTAACCATGGTAGAAAACTAAAATGTGGCAATGAGTAAGAAAGAAGGAGCTGTAGTAGTAAGCAAACATGAGATAATGAGTTAGATAAGACTACTATGTCATGAACTGCCTAATTCCCCTAAGTCAATATTTATTTTTATTTTTATTTTCTTTTATTTAATTATGTAATATTAGATCAGTAAACAAGGACAAATAGTTGAACTAGCAAGGACTCTAATGAGTTCTCTTTGTCAAACTCCAATAAAGAGTAGGATTAAGGTTAGGGTTACTCAACTGCAACCAAGATCCTTACATACTACAGGGACAAGAGCCCAGTGAGCTTTTATTATAGAAGGATAAATTATCTGAGCACATGTTCTGTTGCAGAGGATGTTAGACTACATGAAAAGAAGAAATACTCAAAATGAAATTGGCAGTCATATTAGATTGATTTATCATCTTTACTTTCACTTAACATTTGCCAAAAATCAAACTTCATATCATTTAAACAATTGGCAGATTATATTAATCAATTTTAGTTAAAAAACAACACAGCAAAAAAGTAGATGATAGCAAGATAGTAGCAAACAAACTAACAACATTAACTAAACTAGAGTAAAAAGACAGCAAAAAGAAAGCAAACAATCAGAAAACAGACAACAAAAGAAAGCCAAAACTATGACAGTAAAAGGTGATAGCAAATATGAACAGTGACAACAAGAAAGTAGAAAGCAAAAGAAAGCAGAGACATAGATAGCAGCAGGGAGCAAAACAGCAGCAAAAGAGAGACAAAGATAGTAAGTGATAGCAAGTGATAACAAACAAAAGATAGAAAAAAGCAAAAGCAAAAACACAGACAACAAGATAATGACAGCAAATGAAAGCAAGGTGACAGTAGTGTAACAGACCAACAGCTGAGCATTCCCCTACAACAGAGAACACACAGCTTGAGTGATGTTGAGGATAGCAACCACAGTAGCAGTGGTGGAGGTGGTGGTAACTACAACCACAATATGATGCATAAATCATGCCTTGGGATAGGCATTGCAGTCATCTCCCCCAAGAAGCCTAGCATGCATGACCCTGTGGATAAACAGGGCATGCAAATGCCGTAAGAGAGGTATGGCAATGCTTAAGAGAGGTATGGCAATGTCGAAGAGAGGTATAGTAGCGTCAAAGAGAAAGTGTCTCATTAAAGGTCTTCGTGAGCACCGAGAAGAGAGCGAGGGAAGAAAAGGCTTCGATGGGGTTCAAAATTAACGGCACAAGAACCGGACCTTTTCTCGTTTAAATACCCAGGGAAATGGTGTGCTCGCGGTGTACCAAACACATGTGGCATAAGACAGTGACAGATCGTATGACGTCGAACGTGAGATATCTATCAGTCATCGATTAGAGAAAAGATCGTCTCCAAGAATCTCTGATACGTTAGGACAATACAGATCCCCCAATCCCGAAATGACTTGCTTGCCAGATCGCTTGCTAGAAAGGATATAAAGAGGGGAGACAAAAATATCGATGAATCGATATCGAAAAGAAGAGGTTGGCTGTGCCACCGGCAATCAAGACTTTGACAGAAAGTATCTTCGGTTTTTGACATACCCGTGTGTGCATGTGTGCATCGTGACATAAATCATAATGACGAAAACTCTGTATTCTTTATCTCTGAAATTAATCCATTGTCATCCATAGATGAAGTGCAATCGGACTGCGGATAAGATCAGCTACCTGTAGTTCGGGTCCTGCTCAGTAGCATCACTGTGTACAGCAAACGTGAGGCATCAAATTCACCACGATGTATCCCCAGCCAGACCCATTGTAAAGATCTATCGTCAGGAGGCATTCTTTGATTGATGGTCATGTTAACCTACAGGAATGGGAAGCTGGATTGTCATCTTGCCCTCTTTGCATTGTTTATCGTGTTCTTTATTGTTAACCGAGATACTATATCCGAATTGGAATGAACTTGGTTTGATAGAGCGATGATAGATCTATCACTCTGATAATCAGAAGTAAATGTTATACAAATCAAGATCGCGGGCATTACTTTTTCCACTCGGACTTTTTTTCCCCGCTTGTCTATGACTCTCGTTACCTCACCTCTAGACGAGACTGTCTGTCTCCCATAGTCATCTACAGTCTTGATTCGTTTCTATTTTCCCGTTTACCTTCACTTCAGAGGGAAGTCGTTTATGATTTCTATTCTTTAGAGTTGGTGTTCCCCAAATTTGTACGGTTACCTTTGTCAGTCGATTAAAGAGAAGGGATAAATACTTCACTGATAACAGATGAGGTTGTCCAAAACCTCGAGCAAGTTCTTCTAGCAATGATATCCTACAGATCGTGAAATCCGATTTTTCGTCTTCTCCAGAATAGGCAGTTTCGAAGGCAGCTAGTTTCGTTTCAAAGTGTTACGGTTGTCATCTCTTCTGACTGTAGACAATATAAACTTATGACTTACCTGCTTGCTTGGGACAGCAGATCGGCAACATGTGATAGAGCACTCGAGCAATACAAGTTCCCACTTCGTTGCTTGGTCAGCCGAATGAAAAGGCACAGTAATACTGTAGGCATAACTTTCCGAATAAGTTGTTGAAAAAAACTGAAGGCTACAGTCGTTAATATAGTATGAGGTGAATTATATCCTGTAGAACAGCCATATTTGTCTCAGAGCACTTCGGTAAGTTATGCGAGTGGTGAATTAGAGCGAGAGCCAAGTACGCAGTTAAGCCTAGACTCAACGATGTTGTAACATGATAGAAACGGAACCTGTTGACACCTTAACCCATCTACCCCCGAACACGGATGGGTTCTCCTGCTGCTTTCCCTATGTTTCTGGTGGCACAACATGTTTGGATTTCACTTTCCTCTTGATGTGCATAGGGAAAAACCTGTGGCACTGGCAGACGCTTGCAATCGATGGCGAGTGGCAAGCATTGCCAAATATTATGCGTGACCAATGATGTCCATGTTTACTCTTTGCATGATCAGATCATAGATCATCAGCTCGTGTAAAATCACAAGTGCCTGTGACTGTACGCGCCGCAGTCATGACGAAGGATTGCAACCACTTAGTGCGACCTCGATACCGTAATTACAAACAAAATGTTTCTTAACTAATACTATCTTTCCTGAGACCAAGATTTTAGCTTCAGCCAAGATTTTGTCATTAATACTTAGCTCGCTTGCTTTCTCTTCTATGATAATTTGTGTTGACTGTAGATATCTTACCCAATAGTTGTAAAAGACTGATTTGAAAAAAACTTCGACTTACATCAACAGCAGATAAGTTCTCCGTATCATCAAACTTTCAAGAATGAGAGATAAAAGAGATGCAAATAAATGCTGGAACACGATAGGTATGAACTGGATTAGGTAATCTCGATGAGTGCAGCTGAACTTCAGATTATGTAATGCAGTGCCTACCGTCTATCTCATCTCCATTGATAAGCTGCCGGGAGACTTGGATACATTTCATTCAACGCCTTCCCATTGACAGATCAGATTGATGAGCATGAAAGGTTAAACATAAGTTGGACTATAATTGGTACTCAGCAAGATAGCAAATTCAACCCATCGCACAGGTGTTTTCGATTGTGGGGATAATAATGAAGGCTCAGGAGATCTACGAATTTCAGAAAGCTTTGTGTTTATGATGTATGGTGTATGGTTGATCTGAAGTTCTAGTCCAGCCATGTTCCTGATTGATCTGGATTCCTGTTTCTCAAGTCAGTCTGGTCCTTGAACAGGAGTAGGGTGACAGGTATCAGCAGTTCTTTGATTGTGAACCATTGCTTTCCCCTAGTCATCACTTCTTTGATATGAACTTGTGGGAGTTAGAACTCTAGTTAGAACTCTTTGGAGATGTAGCCAACTTCAAAAAGAATTTCTTGTGATTTGGAACAAAAGGTAAACCCACTTTCAGCTTTCCATTTGGAAGAGAAAGATGGCGTATATCATGTAAATAATACCTTATGGTACAACTGTGAATTAAAGAAAGCTTTCACTTTCAATCAACACACAGCTTTCTGTCGGCATAAGCAGACGACTAGACGTCCAGGGACTCAGTACCACTGAACGTAGGTGTAATCAGAGCTCGAATAGTCCTTCCCACATCGCCTCCATTTTCGAGTAGTGCCTTTTCAGCCTGTGGTCTTGTGATTTCAAATTCGTGCATCTGGGAAGGTGATAGGGAAGAAGGATGTCAGATTATTGCGGAGAAAACCACGCACGACCAAATCAATATCTTCTCGTTTGAGCGCAGCTAATGCAGGATCACGAGAAGGTTTAGATGGAAGTTTTTCAAGAATTCCTCCAGGTCGATAGGCATCATCCATTTGTGCTTTGGAATAATTCCAACCGTCTGCGAACTAACCGTAAATTTTAGATTGAGTTTAGTGTTGATATCATTTGGGAACATACATACATTGACAATCACTTCGGATTCAGGTCTGCCATTACTTCGAATCATGATGGTCGCCTCAAAGGATGTATTGTGTGAGGACTAGTATTCCCAAATTTGGAAATCAGGACTCCAGAGGGGTTTGTGATTGACGCTCATCATCCTCAAGATAGAATGGTACAACGAACCAAGACTGAAGGTCCGCTTTCTTTCCTTCAAGTTTGTTTTGATGGTCAATAAATCCAATAGGTGTATCACATGTTGAGCAACTTTTACGTGTAACATCAGGAATCGCAGCAGAACTTATCAAAGCTCACGACTCCAACAACTCTGTATCACTCAATGAGGTTCGAGCTCGAATTTCAAAAAAATATAGCTATGGAGGTGTCCCACGTCTAGTAGACATCATAAGCGCCATTCCAGACGAATATAAAAAGGCATTGCTACCAAAACTCAAAGCGAGGCCTATCCGAACCGCTAGCGGTGTACGTCCCCGTTCTTCTGAACCTCCTCTCTCAGCCTGATCATCTTAGATTGCGGTTGTTGCGGTCATGTGTAAGCCCCATCGATGTCCACATATCGCCATGACGGGAAATATATGCGTGTGCGTTCTAAAGTTGGCTTGATGGTAATTTGTCTCATCCATGTCCTGTATAGGTATTGTCCCGGAGGGCCTGACTCAGATTTTGATTACAGTACCCAGAGCTACACAGGATATGAACCTACAAGTATGCGGGCCATTCGAGCACGATATGATCCCTATGAACAGACACGAGGGCGTGTTGAGCAACTCAAAAGTTTGGGCCACAGTGTCGACAAGGTGACGTTCATTTTCACTTGTGCTTTTGTCTCGAAGACTGCTCAACCTCAAACTTAGGTCGAATTCATTATCATGGGGGGAACTTTCATGAGTATGGCAGAAGATTATCGCAACAAATTCATCGCTCAGCTACATAATGCGCTATCGGGATACACTGGATTAGACGTCGATGAAGCAGTACGGTAATGGTTATCACTGGTGTTCTTCATCGACTTGCTCAAGTTTTCAGATTTTCAGAGCAAAGTAAATCCAAAGCCATTGGCATCACCATTGAAACAAGACCGGATTACTGCCTCCGTCCCCATCTTTCCCAAATGCTCCGCTACGGCTGCACCCGTCTCGAAATTGGTGTTCAATCTGTTTATGAAGACGTTGCTAGAGATACCAACCGAGGTCACACTGTTCGTGCTGTTTCAGAATCCTTTCATCTCGCGAAAGATGCTGGTTTCAAGGTCGTCGCACACATGATGCCGGATCTACCCAATATCGGAGTTGAACGTGATTTGGAACAATTCAAGGAATATTTTGAGAATCCAGCTTTCAGAAGTGATGGTCTGAAAATTTATCCAACACTTGTTATCCGAGGAACTGGATTATACGAGCTTTGGAGGACTGGCAGGTACAAGAACTATACACCAAATGTATTAGTGGATGTGGTTGCAAGGATCTTATCGCTTGTCCCGCCCTGGACGAGGGTTTATCGTGTCCAGAGGTACGCTATTGAGCGTTAGACGGTGTACACAGGCGTTAATCGTTGTCTTTCCAGAGACATTCCCCTTCCTTTGGTGACCAGCGGCTGCGAGAACTCGGGAAACCTACGTGAGCTTGCTCTTAACCGTATGAGGGATTTTGGAGCTGTATGTCGAGATGTCCGGTTTCGTGAGGTCGGCGTAAGTAATTATCTGAGTATTTATTTGACAAGCTTAGTTTCCTTGTTTTCATAGATTCACGAAATTCATCATAAAGTTCGCCCTGAATCCGTTGAACTTCTGCGAAGAGATTACACAGCGAATGGCGGCTGGGAAACTTTCCTTTCCTATGAGGATCCCGAGAAAGATATCTTAATCGGCCTCCTGCGTTTACGTAAATGTTCCGAAGAGGGTACATTCAGACCAGAACTAGTACACCAGCCTGATGCCGAAGGGGGTTGCAGCATCATTCGAGAACTACATGTTTATGGTACTGCTGTGCCTGTACATGGACGTGACCCAACAAAATTTCAGCATCAAGGTTTTGGAACATTGTTGATGGAAGAAGCGGAACGAATTGCGAGGGAGGAACATGGGAGTGTGAAGATGGCTGTGATTTCAGGTGTGGGTACGAGGGATTATTATAAGAAGTTGGGGTATGAGTTGGATGGGCCATATATGAGTAAGATGTTGGTTTGAAATAAAAAAAAAAAGACCAGCGCTGGCTGAAATCAACGGGCGAATCTCAGTGAATCTTACTTCTCATCATATCATCGCATTGGTCAACTTGGGTAACATCTTCAACTGTTGCACATATCAGAGGGGAGTGTGTCCATAAGGCGAGCGGTTTATTCCCCAGGTGCCATTAATTCAGTTATCGCAACGGACCTATAAGTACCTTGCATTAAAATGCACTATGAATTACATCAGCTCATCGGAAAACTCATGGCTCAAGTCGGGAATGACCCGAGAGTGAATAACATCTGCTTTTGCTTGCCCTTGCCCTTCTTTCCCTTCTTCCCGCTCACACCTTCCTCAGCTCCAATTTCATCATCCACGTTAGTCTCCACACCTCCATCCCCATTCCCGCTGCTGTTTCCGGGATGCCATGCTGAGACTGTAGGCCCCGTACTCTTCAGAATACGCTTTAGTGATTGGTTTCCACCGACTTGTGGTCTCTCTCTTGCAGTATTTGATGCTGGCAGCTCAGGGAACAAGTCATTGTCCAGCTTCGGCGGTTTGTTATTCTTAGCCACCTTTGGCAATGCAGGGGCACTGCGAGGCTCTACCGCACGAGAGCCAGTGGTGGCTGATCCACTTGCAGACCAGGGTGTTGTTCGTTTCGGTTGACGGAAACCGGGAACAAGTGCCGGCAGACCAGGATTGATGGCAGAAGACGAAGAAGAATGTGTGCTTGGGAGAGGCGGAAATCGACTGGACTGAGATTGGCCTGGGGTGGAGAGATGTTGACGTGGTTGTGGCAAAGTAGAAGATGAGGAGGCTACGGCTGCCACACGATCCCATACTTGACGTGTTGGACGCGAGGATCGTGTGGCAGTAGAGTGCTTTGCGTTCAGAACGCGACCTGAGGTGATTCCGGCGTATTCAGCACCCATCGATTGAGGCACGAGGTCAGGAAAATTGCGCCGTTGCTTTTTGTAAAGAATCAATCTGAGCTGGATAACTGGTATTAACATCAATGTACATACTTCGAGGTTGAACCCCCTCCATGATCCTAATAGGTCTTGCTTTTTGTCCTCTTCGTCCAGTAGATCCACAAGTCCGTTAACAGTACTCGCAGTGTGATCAAGATTATCATCCAGAATTTTGAACACTGTCAGAATGAGGTCTCGAGCACTAGATTCCGAAGCTCTATAGCCACGAATTGCAGACTTGATAGCGGGGACAGCGTTCACAGGATTTGGTGCCATAGCCCGGAGTCGTCCGATAAACGCATTGTGTCGCCTTGGACATTGAATTATTGGTGATCATGAGAATAATCAAGGCGAGGCTCACTCAAGAACGGCGGGATCGGTATCCAGAACTAGAGGAGAGTTCGCACCACTACGGAATGGGCTGACTGACTGTGTGATAGTACCATCTGTCAATCCTGGAGTAGTCCTTGGACTATGGGAGGGATCGGGCTGTGATCGTGGGGTTTGTGATCCAGGTGGAGGCTCCCTATCATGCTCCCTTGCTCCTCGTCGCTCGGCTCTTACGCCGATCTCCTCGAATTGAAATTCAGTCGCCACTTTCCTCGCATCTTTCTTATCCCTTGAGCTCATGGTCGCTCCATGTTCTTCAACTCTATGAGCTTGGAGGTCTAGAGGTGTATTAAATACAACAAATTTTCGCTCGCGGCACTCGGGTTGAGTGCATGGATGATGTGAGATATTGAAATGTCGTTCCTGACTACAAGTTCTCAACTATTCCTTCAACCACATAAGTTTCAGATACTCACTAGATTGTCATAATTCTGGAAGCTTTTGGGCCACGAGGTCAAATTGTGGCCTGCATATTCATATAAAACTCACTATTGGAACTGTATGCCATTTCGTTTACAGATAAAACATTCTTCATGCCTCTCCCGCATATGACTATAGTGCTCATCGACTCCAAAGAAGCATTCATGGCAGAATTCGCAAATAGGATGTACACCTCCTTCCACTTTTTCTGGGGAAATTTGCTTCACATATCGATGGTGCATAGAGGGTAAATGGACTGGGAGGACGTTCGCTGGATAGAGTGCATGTTCATGTGAGAAAACTTTCTTGTGCCTAATACACAGGTCACTAGAGATTAGCCAGAGACGCCGTCAGCAAACAGTCGTCCAATCAGAATTGATGACAGTACGAACCACATTAGTCGTGAATGGACGGCTCTCGCGTGAAGCTTAAGATCTGCCCAGCCGTTACCGATGTAGTCGCAGTTTGCATCCGGGCAATTAAACTTGAGCAAAATCAGAGTCTCCTCCATCATTTCCTGAGTTTCAAAGTATATCGAAAGCTTTGCATCCTTGTATGAAATGTCATCAGGTTTGTATGCACTGAACTCGGTTTCCGAAGACGAGGTAAATATCACAGTTGGTTGTGGTTCCTATGTTAAGTACGGTGATTAAAATACGAGGAAAATATAATCAATGTGAGCACCATCTTCTGAAGACGGAGGGCGCACCTTACAAAAAGTGCAATCTGTTTTTTTGTACAGGGCTCTGAGCCTCAACCCACATACATGACACGTCCTATGATTGCATTCCGACACAGACCAATACTTAACGGGCTCGGCACAGATCCAGCAGATATCGTCATCGCCATTGTCCTCGACAGGCGCAGCAATTGAGGTATCTGTGGGCATATATTCTGTTTCTTCACTAATTTTGTTCTCTCCCCGATCCTGGTCCGCTGGATTCTTAGTAGCTTGGTCGTTGGAAGTGACTACTGAGCCTCCGCCTCTCCTGTGGATATTACCCCCTCTACGTCCACGATGTCTCTGACTTCCACCTCTTCCACGAAGACCATCTTGCAGGCGATTAGTCTTATTATTGGATACTTGAGTGGACATTGTGTAGATATGTAAATATGTAAGACTTGCCGAGGTCTTTTGAGCTTATCAGTCACATGATTTATTGTTTTTCTATTCCGCAACCAAACGAAGAGGCTCATCTTCGAGTCCCTTTTCGGAGTATACCTCAAGTGGTTGTCATCAACAGTAGTTTATGTTTAGTGAGTGGGCCACATGATTTAATGAAGCATCATGAGCTCCTTCCAGCAGGATAATCCATTTCTCAGCAGCAAAAGCCTCTGGATAGGGTCTGCACCTAGATCAGAGTCACTCATGATACATCTGACCGCTCTACTGGTCACTTTCTTGTGTAGGGCAAGAGAAGATCGAAATTATTGTGTAATCTGGGATCCAAGTCCTTCAATATCGTTCATTCTTCATTGAACTCATTGATCAGAAAATCATCTTCCCGATGGGGTGTCTGTGTCAATTTGGAAGGCGTTGAGTTGGATGGAATGTGTCAGAGGCTCTTCCAGTAGTGGCTCTTAATCATCTTATTCATTCTCATAGTCCATCGGAGATGAATGGTGGACTCCCACCGGATTACATAATATGGAGTCCAACTGCACTCCAAGCTGCACTCCAAGGAGCAGAGGACAGAAGGGAATAACCAACAGCCTATTTTTAACTGGGAGTGCAGCTGTACTCCAGCTTTTTTCAAGTGCATCTCTTTTTTTCTCACACTACACATGCATTGGATAGGGGAACAAGACAAGAACAGAAGACACATGATGACATATGAAAAGTATATAGATTTGAGGATGTTTTACTTACTGACCTCAAAAAGCTCACTCACCTCAATGGATTCATAAATTTGAACAAAGAGCCTCCATTTTCAACAATACTGTACTATTATAAATTGCCACTTTTCCTAAGTTATTATTTATTTTATTTTTTGACATATAAGAGTAGATTACTAAAAGAGGAAGTATGAGTCAAATGGTGATGCATGGGATAATTGTAAATATATACAAATAAATAAGTAGTTGAACCAATAAGCAAGATGTCATGAATTGTAATACAAGAACTCTTTCTTTTTCTTTTTTTATTATTCTTTTCTATTTTTAGAATGGACTTACATAATCAGAGAAGTCACATGATTATTTACATAACATGTCACATTGACATCATGTGATCACCATGGGAAAGTAGTGCACAGACTAGATAGAATAGGTATAAGTAATGTACTCAAATCCAGTAGGGACTTTAATAAGTTCTCTTTGTCAACTCTGACTTAGAGTGTGATCTTGAGTTACCACAACTGACAGTTACTACACTAGAACTCATTTACACATCCAGACACTGATCACCTTAATCCTTGTCTAAACTTACTCTCTCTTAGTCCTTAGTACATTAATCATTGTGATTGATGACCACTATAACATAGCTGGATCCCAAGCTTAAGGGGACTTGTTAGTCAGTTAAGAACTAACAGTGGAAGCACAGTACCAAGCTCAGGTATTGTGTCTAAAACCTGACCTCACAATTGAGTGGTACTTGGTAGTCTACTTGTATACTTCTTCATATTACATACTTTATGCTACTGGTCCATTGTGATCAGTCTATGCAGAGGAATATCACCACATCCTTAAGAAGGCAATTAGTGTAGGGATTTCCTCCTTGGAGTAATAGCCAAAGTATTATTAGGGCAGTAGTCAGTTAGGCAGTAGACACCTGGCTAGGAGAAGACTTGTGTACCCTAGCAGACATACTGTGAGCCCTTTAAAGAAGACAATATATCCTTAAGAGATATAATCTTTTTTTGCAAACACATTATCTGTCCAGAACATAACACTATGTCTCTAGAACAATACAACAACCTCATAAGCAACATGCTCAATGCAAGGCATACCCTTGCCAAGTTAAGGGCAGAGTTAGAAGAAAGAGAGGGGAGACTATGTAGGCATTGTGGGAGGTTTGGGCATGTAGCCCAAAAGTGCAGGAGTGGAAAAGAGAAGATGAAGAAGATGAAACCTGTCATAAATTGCCCGCCCAAACCAAAAATAGTATGATTAGAGGGATGGAAAGAACGGGAGTTGTTCTCGGATGGACTAGACATGGGTTTCTAAAAATAGAAAAGAGAGATAAGATAAGATAAGACAAGATCACATGACCTGGCCACATGATAGGTCACATGATGGAACCTTCTGGAAAGATCAGTAGTTACTAAGCATACATATAGACAAATAAGATTTGTGTATAAGTAGGTAGCACAATCCACTAAGAGACTCCATCGAGTTCTCTTCGTTCTCTCATAACATTGAGTGTGATAAGGCCATTGTCTTGACTAACCTTGTCATTACAAAACCCCAGAATAGGTCCAAAGTGTTAAAGAGTTGGGTGATGTAGTGTAGAGTAAGAGAGGTGAGACAGCAGGAGATGGTTCAGAAAGGAGTGTGGTGCTTCAGGTACAGAAAGGAGGGACACAAGAAGTGGGAGTGTCTGAGGATGAAGAAGGAGATGAGAATGGAAGAGAAAGTGGCACTGCTACACAATGTGTGGAGAAAGGTGAGGGAACACTGTAAGGCAAAAGGGTTTCCCCCAAAAGGAACAAGGATAAGCATGGAAGGGTGGACAATGTGATGGGAGATAGTGACTCTAGTAGAGTGTAGAAGATGTAATTACAAGGGGACAAAAACTCAAGAAAACGAGGGGCAGGGTTTTTTGAGTAAGAGGCAACAGTACAATGTGTGGAAGTTGTAAGGAGGTGTGGAATTGGAGAGAGGAAAAAGCCAAAAGTGGAAGAGCAGAAAGGGTAAAGTGCAGTGTGTGTAGAGGCAAGGATGCAGTGGTAGGAGGGAAAATAGAATAGAATGAAAAAGGGGAAATTTTCTGTCCACTCTGTGGGACAGGAAAGAAAGTGCTGTGGTGGAATTGGGGCATAAAATTAGAATGATCAGTGCCTAGGGCCTAGGAGGGGAAGGCTGGAATCACTGATCTGGAGAAAGTAGTAGGAACTGTCAATCAGAAGACAGTGTAGAGAAGAAAAGTAAGAAAAGTGAATGTTTCTGGACCAATACAACCAACTTATGAGCAATATTGTCATGAACCACTATTTTCCCCTAAGTCAATATTTATTTTCCTTTTCTTTTTCTTTTCTTTAATTAGGTGATATGTTCAGATCAGTAAATAAGGACAAACAGTTAAACATGTATAAGTAGTGTACAATAAATTAGCAAGGACTCTAACGAGTTCTCTTTGTCAAACTCTGACTTAGAGTGTGAGTGAGGTTAGGGTTACTCAATCACAACTTCAATCGTTACACTAGAACTTGTTTCTCACTACTAGCTCCTGACCTCCTTGGTCCTGAGTAATCTCATTCTCATAATCTCTCTCAGTGTATGATCGACTCAGATTACTCCCAACCTCCTCGTAGCTGGGCCACAGGCTTAAGTGGACTGACCAGGAAGTTTAGATCCTGGAGGTGGACTGTGGGCACTATACCTGAGTGTACACATAGACCAGACCTGATGACAGGTGGTGCTTAGTAGATTACTTGTAAAACTTTTTGCTTTATCAGCCTTGTGCTGCTAGTTCATTGTGACTAGTACATGCAGAGGAATATTGTTGTGCCCTTAAGAAAACGATTAGAGTAGGGATTTCCCTGAAAAGTGATAGTGTAACCCTAGTATTAGGACAGTAGTCAATAAGGCATTAGACACCTGGCTGGGTGAAGACTTGCACCCTAGCAAACATAAGTAGTCAGTAGTCAAAGCTGAGGAAGATAGGGTCAGTCAACCAGCAATACAAATATACTTTCAAATTTCACATAACAACAATTCGCCCTTTTAAGTACAACTTGCTATGTCCTTAGAAGTGTACAACCAACTTATGAGCGACATGCTTAACCAAAGGTGCACTCTCGCCAAATTAAGGGCAGAATTAGAAGGAAGAGAAGAAAGGATCTATAGGAAGTGTGGGAAGTTCAGGCATATCACCTGGAGGTGTAGAAATGGGAAGGAACAGGAAAAGAAAAAATAGGTTTGAAGTGTTGAGGAGTCAAGTGATGCAATGTGGCATAAAGGAGGTAAGAAGGTAGGAAGTAGTGAAGCTGAAAGTGAAGTGCTTCCAATATGGAAAAGAGGGGCACAAGAAGTGGAAGTGCCCACAAAAAAAAGAGAGAAGGAGGGAAGAAGCGGCACCATTGCAAGAGGTGTGGAGTAAGATAAAGCAGCATTGTGGGGCAAAGGAGCTGTCTCCAAGAGGAGCAGTCATGAGCAGGAAGGGATGGACGATGCAATGGGAAATAGTGACTCTTGTAGAATGTAGGGGATGTGACTATAAGGGGACCAAAACTCAGGAAAACAAGGGACAATGTTTCCTGAGTGAAGAACAGTTGAGAAATATGTGGTGCGGAAGTTGCAAGGAAGCATGGAATTGGAGAGAAGAGGAAGCAAGATGTGAAAGAGCAGAAAGAGTGAAGTGCAGTGCATGTGGAGGAAAAGATGCAGTAATAGGAGGGAAAGTGGAAAGAAATGAAAAGAGAGAGGTTTTCTGTCCACCCTGTAGGACGGGAAAGAAAATGCCATGGTGAAATTGGGGCAGTGAGGTAGAACATACAGTGCCTAGGGCCCAGAAGGGGAGGGCTGGAATCACTGATCCAAGGAGAGTGGCAGAAACTGTCAATCAAAAGGTAGTGTAGAAGAAAGAGGAAGCAAGAGAAGTGAGGCAAACATTCAAGCCTCTAAGAGAAGTATAGATGAATATAGGTATTGAGAAGGTAGACACCCATGAGGGAAGGACAGTGAGAGCACTGTTGGATAGCGGGGCAATGGGGATGTTTATAAGCAAAAGTTTAGCTCAGAAAGGAGAATATAGGCTGATTACAAGTAAGGAATGTGGACAGCACCAGTAACAGTGAGGGTGCAATAACTCATGAGGTGGAAGTGAACATGTGAAAAGAGTTAGAATGGATGTGTACAAACTGGGGAAGATGGATGTGATTTTGGGCATACCATAGCTAGTGGCTCATAATCCAGAAATAATTAGGAGAAAGGGGAAGTGAGAATAATGAGATGTTCACTACTGTGTGGGAAAACAGTAAGAATAAAGGGGAAAAAAGAAATGAGAGAAGATGAGAAAAAAATTGTTAGATGGGCAGTAGATGAGAAAGAGGATTGGGGAAGAGAGAAGGAAATAAAGGTGGATCATAGAAAGATAGAGGAAATGGTGCCTAAACAGTTCCATAGATAGTTGAAGGTGTTTTGGAAGGTGGAGTCAGAAAAGATGCTAGTTAGGAAAGTATAGGATCATGCAATAGATCTCAATGACAATTTCAAAGCTAGTAAAGTAAGAGTATACCCTCTCTCCAGAAATGAAAAAGAAGAGGTACAAAAGTTTGTCAATGAGCATTTGAAGAAGAAATACATCAGACCTTCAAAATCACCCCAAACTTTGCCAGTGTACTTTGTGGACAAGAAAGATGGTGTCATAAATTGCCTGCCTAAACCAAAATTAGTATAGCTAGAAGGATAGGAAGAACAAGAGCTATTCTCAGACAGACTAAATGAAGGATTCTAATTATAGAAAAGAGATAAGATAAGATAAGATGGGATCACATGACTTGGTTACATGACAGGTCACATGATATAACCTTCTAGAAGGATTGGTAGTTACTTAAGCATACACATAGACAAATAGAAATGGTGTATAAGTAGATAGCACAATCTACCAAGAGACTCTATCGAGTTCTTTTTGTTCTCTCATAACATTGAGTGTGATAAGACAGTTATCTCAACTTGCTTGTCATTACATTAGAACTCGATACCACATTCTCTGCACTGTTCATCACAAACCTTGCACATCCTTTCTCTTGCTCTACATCATCCTCAGTATGCTGGTCATCGCAACCAATGACCACTATGACATAGCTGGGCCCTAGGCTTAAGGGGACTTGTTAGTCAGTTAGGGACTAATGGTAGAAGCACAATACCAAGCTCAGGTATTGTATCTGAGACCTAACCTCTAAATTGAGTGGGCTGTGTAGCGTACTTGTTCATTTTCAAACTATCAACCTTGTGCTGGGGACTCATTGTAGTTCCTACATGTAGAGGAGTAACAGTCGTCCATTAAGAGGCTGTCTAGCTTAGGGGTTCACATCTTTGTGGCAGTAGTATAACCCTATTACTAGGATAGTAGTCAGTAGGGAAGTAAGTGCCTAGCTGGGAGAAGACATACTTCCCAGTAGGTATAAAAATTAGTTCAAAAGAAGACAATTGCTTCTTATACAAGGAAAACTTAACAGACAAAGAAAATGTTTGGGACAATGACATGTCCCACCAACAATCATCCCAGGGTCAACAGCCCCAACAACAACAACCACAACAGGAGGAAGCTGGCCTAACAATGGACCAGATCCTCCAATACCTTGTTCAACACACTATGGCAATTGAGCAACTTCTATCGCAGGGACAGATATAGGGAGAGACAGTAAAGCCTTCATTGTTCAATGAGAAAAGGGAGAAGGTGGTAGGGTTTATCAATGCCTACCACCTGTATATCAGTATGAGAATGAAGGGGAGTGGGGAAGAGGAGAAGATATCATGGATATTGATATATATACAAAGAGAAGTGGCAGTGTTATGCCGCCAGTGAATTTGCCGTAGAGCTGTGACATGGGATAAGACTTATAACCCTGTTTCCTAACTAGGATGCACTCTTAGGACTTTCCTACAAGCCCCAGACATAACCTAAATTTCTAACAGGGTACTCTTACCAGATGGCTTCTAAGCTGTCATAGGCTGGAATAGTCTATTACCTCAAGAGACAAGATAGATGAGCTGGCAGCAGGGTCTTTGGAGTTGGAACATCTCACTGGGCTTCTGGACACCAAGACTTTAGAATCTTCTCTGGAATGCTAGCTAACCTTGATCTAGAACAGACTTAGACAAACTTAGAACAGGTGTGACAGATCAGAAGTCTATTATGGGTATGTGAGTTTATCACATATAGCCTAACATTTAGAAGCGGATACTACATATGGATCTAATATGAGAACGCAGTCACATGATACTAGAGTTATTTCTAGATCATGTTTGAAGCCAGGAGAAGCTGACTGATGGAAACAGAATAGGCGGACCATAAAGTCAGGTGGTAGTGGAGTAGTACCACATGGATAGATCTAGGAGGGTGATGCATAGTTGGGCGGTGGTGCTGTCAGTGCTCAGATGGGAATACTTCGGAGGAGAGCAGTGAGAGAGGCTAGGGGAGATCACTTTTTCTTTCTTTCAGTCTAATTGAGTCTCCTCTGTTTGTAAAGTTAATATATTACTCAGGGTAGAGGATGATAGGCAGACCCCTCATAGAAGAGTTCAAGAGGGGGTTGAATGGCAATATCAGGAGGAGGTTGGTGGAGGCAGAATCGCCTCCAACCACAATTGAGAAATGGTGGGAGAGATCAGTGAGGTTGGATCAAAATTTGAGACAGAGTTGAGCAGAGGAGAAAGTGTTAGGGAGCAAGGGAATGGTGTGGGTGGCAAGGCCACCAGAAGCACAGCCATCTAGAGGGGTTAGGCTCTTCTGGAACAACAGATACCAGGGGGGTTCCCATGGAGTACCAAGGGGAGGATTTGGTGGAGATTTGAGAAGAAGAGAAGGGGGGGGACAAGAGGTCCAGGACCACAATGCAATGGATATAGATAGGGAAAAAAGCTGAAGAGATGAACAGAAGTGTTATAACTGCGAAAAGTTTGGACACATCGCCCGATACTGCAGGAATCCAAAGGAGGTGAGAGGAGGGATGTTGGAGGCGTCAAAAGATCAGAGAGACCAGTAAGCCCTTGGCCAGCCTCCCAAAATAAATACAGTGTACTATACGGACAGAATAGCATGGACTCTGATTGCTACACTAAGAGAGAAGTGAGATGGACACTCAAACCATTGAGAGAGGTCTGGCTCAATGTCGGACTAGAAAGAATAGATACCCACAAAGGGGTGTTAGTAAGAGCTGTCATAAATTGCCCACCTGAACCAAAAATAGTATGGCTAAAGGGATGGAAAGAACAAGAGCTATTTTCGGATGGACTAGATGAAGAATTCTAATTATAGAAAAGGGAGATAAGATAAGATAATCACATGGCAGGTCACATGATGGAATCTTCTGGAAGGTTTGGTAGTTACTTAAGCATATACATAGACAAATAGAAATTGTGTATAAGTAGGTAGTATAATCTACCAAGAGACTCCATCAAGTTCTCTTCATTCTCTCATAACATTGAGTGTGATAAGGTGGTTGTCTCAACTACTCTGTCATTACAAGAGCGTTGCTAGACAGTGGAGCAATGGGCCTATTCATGAGCAGAAGGCTAGTAGAAAAGCAAGACTTTAAGCTAAAAAAATTGGATAGACCAATAAAAATAAGAAACGTAGATGGGAGTGACAATAAGGGAAGGTCGATAACCCATGAAGTGGAAGTTAACCTGTACTACAGGGGACACGTAGAATGAGTGAGGATGGATATATGTGAGCTAGAGAAGACAGAAGCAATCTTGGGGATGCTGTGGCTTGTAGTGCATAACCTAGAGATAAACTGGGAAACAGGGGAAGTGAGGATGACCAGGTGCCCACCTCTGTGTAGTTGAACACCTAAGAAGAAAGTAACCAAGAAAAAGCAGATAATAATGGAGGATGAAAAGAATTTGAGATAGACTATGGAAGAAAGAGAGAGGAGGAAGAAAATTGAGGAGGGTCACAGAAAAGTGGAGGAGCTGGTGCCTAGACACTTCCACAAGTGGAAGGTGTTTGGAAAAGTCGAATCTGAGCAAATGCCAACCTGAAAACCTTGGGACCATACCATCGACCTCAAAGAAGACTTCGTGCCAAGAAAAGGGTGGATCTACCCTCTATCGAGAACAGAAAAGGAGGAAGTGCAGGCATTTGTGGAAAGCCAACTAAAGAAAGACTACATTAGACCTTTAAAGTCTCTGCAAACCTTGCCAGTACTATTTGTACCTAAGAAGGACAAAAAGAGGAGGATAGTACAACACTATTGCTATGTAAATAAAGGGACGATCAAGAACAGCTATCCCTTATCCCTAATATCAGAGCTAATGAACAGTATGGGGACCAAAAGAGTGTTCATCAAGATGGACTTGAGGTGGGGCTACAACAATGTTTGAATCAAGGAAGAGGACAAATGGAAGGCAGTATTTACAATGCACCTGGGATTGTTCAAACTGACAGTCATGTACTTCGGGCTCATGAACTCACCTGCTACCCTCCAAGCCATGATGAACAACCTCTTTAGAGATATGATCAACAAAGGGGACATAGCTACCTTCATCAACGATGTATTAGTGGTGACAGAAACAGAAAAGGGGCATGACAAAGTAGTAGAAGAAGTATTGAGATGACTAGAGGAGAATGACCTTTACATGAAACCAGAGAAGTGTGTGTGGAAGGTTAGAGAGATAGGGTTTTTTGGGGTGATAATGGGACCAGAAGGGTTCTGAATAGAGAAGGAAAAGGTAGAGGGGGTCACAAACTAGCCAATACTGCAGTGTGTTAAGAACATACAAAAGTTCTTAGGGCTAGCAAACTACTACCAGCAATTTGTTAAAGACTTCACCAAAATTGCCAAGCCACTATACTAGTTGGTTAGGAAGGATGAGAAGTGGAAGTGGGAAAGTGAGCAGGAAGAAGTGTTTACCAAACTCAAAGAGATTTTTATGGCTGAACCAGTACTAGTGGCATCAGATCTGGATAAGGAAATGAAAGTCAAGGCAGACACATCAGACTATGCAACAGGAGGAGTATTGTCAGTGAAAGGAAAGGATGGAAAGTAGAGACTAGTGGCCTTCATCTCCAAATTGTTGAATGACATGGAAAGGAACTATGAAATTCACGATAAAAAGATGTTAGTAGTAATTAGATGCTTGGAAGCGTGGAGGCACTTCTTGGAAGGAGCAAGAACCAAGTTCGAAATTTGGACAGATCACAAGAACTTGAAGTACTTCATGACGAACTAGAAGTTAAATGAATGACAAGTAAGATGAACATTATTCCTATCAAGATTTGACTTCATATTGAAGCACATTCCAGGATGTAAAGACTCAAGTTGTGGTTGTAGTAACCCTAACCCAAATCTCACTCTATGTTAGAGTAGACAAAGAGAACTCATTAGAGTTCCTGCTAATTTGTTGTACACTACTTATACACATTCAACTATTTGTCCTTGTTTACTGATCCGACTATATTACATAATTAAAAGAAAAAAAAAAGAAAAGAAAAATAAATATTGACTTAGAGGGAAAAGGCAATTCATGATATAGGAAGTAGAATGGAAAAGGCGGATGGACTTAGCAGGAGACCAGACTGAAGGAAGGGAGTAGAAAGAGACAATGAGGATAGGATGTTAGTAAAGAAAGAATGGCTAAGGAAAGCAGGAACAGAGGAAGTACTAATTGAAGAGGTGGATCTATTAGAGAAAGTTAGGAAGTCAAAAGTACAAGACGACAAAGTCATAAAAGTGGTAGAGGAAATGAAATGGGTGGGAGTCAAGATGCTGAGAGATAAGGAATGGAGAAAAGAGAATAGACTCATACTAAAAGAGGTGAAAGTATATGTGCTGAAGGATGAAGAGTTGAGAGCAGAAATAATCTGGCTATACCATGACATGCTGGTAGGAGAATATGGGGAACAGTGGGAAATAGTGGAGTTGGTCACAAGAAATTTCTGGTGGCCAGGAGTAGCAAAGGAGGTGAAGAGATATGTAGAAGGTTATAATTCATATCAATGAAATAAGAATAGAACAGCAGCACCTGCAGGGAAACTAATGCCAAACAAAGCCCCTGAAAAACCTTGGATGCATATAACAGCAGACTTTATAACCAAGTTGCCCCTAGCCCAAGGTTACGACACAATATTAGTAGTATGCGACCAATTGACAAAAATGACATACTTCATACTGACAACAGAAAAAACATTAGCAAAAGAACTCACAAGGCTGTTCAGGGATCATGTATGGAAACTATATGGATTACCGGAAAGCATTATCTCAGATAGGGGGGTGCAGTTTGTGGCAAATTTGATGAAGGAGTTAAACCAGATACTAGAAATCAAAACGAGGTTGTCAACAGCCTTCCATCCCCAAACAGATGGACAAACTGAGCAAACCAATCAGGAACTGGAACAGTACCTGAGGATGTTCATTGACCACCAGCAGAAACAATGGCTGGAATGGCTAGGAACAGCAGAGTTTGCTTATAACAACAAAGTAAACACCTCAACAAAAGTATCACTCTTCAGAGCAAACAGCGGAAGAGATTCCAGGATGGGTTTTGAAATGAGAAAGCAGGGAAAATTGGAAGGAGCAAAAGAGTTTATGGAGAAGATGAAAAGGATACAGGGAGAGGCACAGGTGGTACTAAAAAGGGCATAAAAAGAGATGAAAGAGCAAGCAGATAGGAAAAGAGGAGAAGTGGAGGAATACTGAGTAGGAGACCTAGTGCTGCTAAGCACGAAAGATTTAAAGTGGCAGATGGAAGGGAGAAGGATGGAAAAGTTGATAAAAAGATTTGTAGGGCCCTACAAAGTAAAACAAATTATATTAACCAATCCAATGGAATTAGAGTTATTAAGAACAGTCAAAATCCACCCTATCATAAATGTGAGCAGGATTAGGAGGTATAAGGAACAAGTCCTGGGACAAAAGAAGCAACTGACCCTTCTGGTAATAATAGAAGGAGAGGAGGAATATGAAGTGGAGAAGGTAATGAACAAAAGGAAGAGATATATAGGTGGGAATACTTGGTAAGATGGAAAGAATATATGGCTGAAGAAGACTTATGGGAAAGGGAGGAAAACTTGAAGAATGCAAAAGAAGCAGTAGAAGAGTATGAGAAGGAATACAGGAAAGAGGAAAGAAGGATGGAAGAAGAACACAGAGAAATGCCGGGAAGATTTATGGCAAAAACATTATATAGATGGGACAACAGAAAATTCAATCGGGAATACCTGAAAAAGCTGGAAAGGAACTGGAGAAGATGGAAGGGAGCAAAGTTCTTCTGAAGGAAGAACCTTAAAAGAGGGGATAATGTCATAAATTGCCTGTCTAAACCAAAAATAGTATGGCTAGAGGGATGGGAAGAACAAGAGTTATTCTCAGACAGACTAGACAAAGGATTCTAATTATAGAAAAGAGAGATAAGATAAGATAAGATGAGATCACATGACTTGGTCACATAACAAGTCATGTGATGGAACCTTCTGGAAAGATCAGTAGTTACTTAAGCATATACATAGACAAATAGAAATTGTGTATAAGTAAGTAGCACAATCCACCAAGAGACTCCATCAAGTTCTCTTTGTTCTCTCATAACATTGAGTGTGATAAGGTGGTTGTCTCGACTACTTTGTCATTATATAGTACTAAGTCTCCTTCTTGGTACTCTTCTGCCTTTCCCCTCTTTTTATCTGCTTGTCTTTTCATTTCTTTTTATGCCTTCTTTAGTACTGTTTGAGCTTTTTCTTGTGTCTTCTTTATCTTTTCTATGAACTTTTCTGCTCTTTCTGATTTTCCTTTCTTTCTCATTTCAAATCCTATTCTTGGATCTCTTCCAATGTTTACTCTGAAGGGTGATGCTTTAGTCAATGTATTCACCTTGTTGTTATAGGCAAACTCTGCAGTTCCTAGCTATTCTGGCCACTGCTCTTGTTGGTAGTCAATGAACATTCTCAGATATTATTCTAGTTCCTGATTTGTTCATTCAGTCTGTCCATCTATTTGTGAGTAAAAGGCTGTTGACAGTTCTATCTCAATTCCCAGCATCTGATTTAACTCCTTTATTAGATTGGCTACAAACTGCACTCCTCTATCTGAAATGATATTTTCAGGCAATCCATGTAATTTTTATACATAGTCTCTGAACAGTCTTGCTAACCCTTTTGCTAATGTTTTTTCTATCATTGGTACAAAGTGTGCTATTTTTGTTAATCTATTACATACTACTAGGATTGTATTATAGCCTTGAGCTAATGGTAATTTGGTAATGAAGTCCGCTATAATATATATTCAAGGCTTTTTAGGAGCTTCATTTGGCATTAGTTTCTCTGCTGGTGCTGTTGTCCTGTTCTTGTTTCATTGACACAAGTCACACCCCTCTACATATCTTTTTACTTCTTTCATTACTCCTGGCCACCAAAAGTTTTGTGTGACCAGTTCTACTGTTTTTCACTACCCCCCATTGTCACGCCGGACAATTAATTTTGGCAATATAAGTGACATTTGGAACATAATAATCATAATAAATGGCTCTCAAGAGAGAATTGGCTCCCCAGACATAACCACTAGAAGTCCAGTCGTGTACTCAAGAACACTATCCGAGTAGTGGAGTAGTGGCTGCAATCACCACTATCGGTACCTCATAACGCTTTCCAGATGGTCTCATATCATATCTATAAGGAGGACTCCCCTCTAGAAGTGCTCTCGAGAGTGAACTCAACCTTAGAAACATTTCCCTTAATAATGATGTCATCTGATAGCTGACCCCCAGTTTATAATAGGAACACCATCAGGGTCACGCATCAGTCCTGATCAGCAGTCCAAATATAGAAAAACAAGATGAGGATATGCCAAATGTCATCAGAAAGGGATAGAAAGAAGAAGGACCTGAGGGATGTGAACAGGAAATAGTAGAGAGTAGAGAAAGGTTCAGGAGAGAAATTAGAGGAGTTGGAAGCAGAGAGGAGTGATATCGATGATGAAGATGCACTCAAGAGCGGTCAGACCAATGTCCAAAGAACCTCTCAAGCACCCAAGAACCCTTAGAACAGGCTCAAGGTTGGCCGACAAGATAAAGAAAGTTAGTAGGAAATAGACAGAGAGTACAGAGAGCAGCTATTGCATGATCGGATACGGACTTGACTCATTCTACCTGCCTTTTCAAGTAATCTGGAGGATTTCTTTCTTATTTTTTTTGTTGCATTCTGGACTTTGTAATACTAATATAATACTCTAGTAGCACAGAGAGGAAAAGAAGAAGAACCCCCATCTTTTGCCCTTCATTGCTCTAGAGCTGAAACTTGACTTGAGTGATTAAGAGCTCTTTTTCTCTCTTTTCTTTTTATAAAAACCTTATAAAACTTCCCTCAAGGGATACCCACTCTAAAGGAGGACTTGGGCATTTGCTTGGACTAGGAGCTAAACC
>Ga0153955_100260_pt1 | contig 33560 bp, 32 predicted proteins | sample TSFL039MetaG_FD_104744 | JGI IMG/M metagenome (GOLD analysis project Ga0153955, IMG submission 104744) | Attine ant fungus gardens microbial communities from Florida, USA - TSFL039 MetaG | ecosystem: Host-associated > Fungi > Mycelium > Unclassified | place: USA: Florida, Wekiwa Springs...
AGAAGAAAAGGCCATTTCAGCCGTAACGGCCGTTCCAGACGAGAATGTCAGTAGAATCCCTGGACAGGGGATAATGTATCACGTGTCACTGCGCCACCTGTGACCTCCTCGGTTACCTCGTCTCGAGTCCGTTCCATTGTGAACCCTGGCAAGCAATTTGGCAAGTAAGTATGGCAGCTCGTGTTGTCATCCTTCTAGCTGTTATATTTCTCATTCATGGTGGGTTTGATTTTCAATAAAGTACAGTTCATACTCAAATCTTGCTTCAGCAGGTTACTCTGGATACGAGCGTATGTCCCCCATTTTCCTAGACCAACTCTTCCTTCAAGTTTCTTCTTATGGTAGATTTATCGCGCCTCAAAGCTCTGGGGCAACCACAAGAAGCCTTACCTAAGGATGTGAGGTCTTTTCATGCAGTTATTCCAAATCTCAGTTAAACACGTTCCAGATCGCCATTGAAGCTCTCTTTGGGGCTTTTCTCGGAATCATCGGAGCTTCTCTTGGACCGCCGCTGAAGCAAATTTCTTGGGCAAGTGAGATGCGACAACAGTATGACTTTGTTTCTGATCCCGATTTACCGACTGACTTGTGACTGACAGTAAAATTGATGAGATGAACGCTCGTATGGGTTTCGCAAATTACGTTCACCGTGGAACGAGGATATTCTTGAACGGGTCAATTAGAGAGCGGGCATAGGCGTTTCTTGGCAAATTCATAGGTTTCCGACCGCATCGCTATCCTCCTGTGTTGAAGACGCCCCGTTCTAGTTCAAGTAATCGGACAACATTCTGCGATTCGAACGGGAGCCGGATCGGAGCTTGTAAAGGAAAGTCATTATCTTGTCTTGTGCATGAATCACTCCATGCCATCTTTGTACGAAAGGTAATACGATAGGCTTGTTCAACATGCTCTCTCGGACCATAAATTTAGCTTCGTTAGGCTTGCCTTGCGCATCCAAGACTTTGTGAGATACCTGTATCATTTATGAAGAACACATCTAGAATCGGAATCGTTCTAGCACTTAGTTTCGTTTTCTTCGCTGCAGAAATTGCAGGTAAGATTCCTCTGTTGTTTTTGGGGACTCATCGTCACGCTGGTATCTCAGTGGGCTTTAGGACACGAAGTCTTGCACTCATTGCCGATGCGGTATGTCTTCCAAGGGCTCCTCTCCTTCCAACCTGATAAGAACTCTAGTTTCATTACCTCAATGCAAGTTGCAATGCAAAATATATGAGTACTACCATGGGCTGATATCTTTGTTCATTGGATTCAGGATATCGTAGCTTAGTAAGTTAACCGCCCTATGACTCTATCTGCTGCCATTTATGCTGTCGAATACAGCGCCATCGCATTCATGGCAGCTTATGTATGTCGCATAGTCATGGAACGGAACAACGCTCTGATTTTCACATACCTATAAGTTGCAAGAATACGGTGAACGCGTTGGTTCCTGTTTCCTGCATCGTCATGCCCCAATCTGAAATATTCAGACTGTCAGATTCACATTCGCATTTCACCGTGCAGAACTGGTTGGTAAGCATTCATCACTCCCAAAGTCGATTCCAAGACGGAGAAATTGTTTTATAGGCGCATTCTTTAACGGTGTCTTCCTCCTGGCTCTCGCGCTCTCAATATTTCTCCAATCATTAGAACGTTTCGTCCACGTTGAAAGGATTGAGAAGCCTTTTTTGGTTCTTGTCATTGGTTGTATTGGTTTAACGCTTAATATTATCAGCGCACTGGTAATCCATGGTACAGTGTTTTGAGCGTTGGGTACCCAGCTCTGCTAAAGTGTGGGCATACCAGATCATCACGGCCACGGAGGACATAACAATAGTCACCATACACCGTTGTTTGTGCCTGAGCCAAATACAGGTTCTCTAGACCACATTGTATGCTTTTTTCCGCGTGACCTTCATTTTCATTCTCTCCTGCATAGGAAAATCAATTAACGGCTTGATATAGCACGCTACTCATAATCATACTATCGACTCTCCAATTGCTACTCACCAACAAAATCTTGGACTAGTCGGGGTTTTGGTTCATCTTATAGGTGATGCCGTCAATAGTGAGCAAACTTTCTGGGACGTAATACTGCAGAGCTAATCTTTTTCTTGTGGCAGACCTTGGAGTGATTGTTGCTGCTCTCATTATTTGGAAAGCTATACCTCAAAACCCAAATCGTTTCTATGCTGATCCTGCTGTGTCGCTTGTGATCAGCCTGATAATTTTTGCAAGTGCTGTCCCCATGAGTGAGCTTTCAAGGATATGAAGACTATGTTTCTTGTTCTCAATCTATCTGGATTTTTCTTGTTACATCGCAGCTCTCAGATCTGGGAAAATCTTATTTGAAGCAGCCCCGCTTTATCTTGACCTTGAAAAGCTTAAAGAAGACCTTCTGGCAGTTTGTGTTCCTCGCTGCTAGACAGAGACAGAAAGGAAATTGATTGTGACCCTGATTTCAAGATTCCTGATGTCCTTTCCGTGCACGATCTTCACGTCTGGCATCTGTCGCAATCGTACGTCAAATCTCTCTAATAAATCCACACATCTCACTCCACATCTCTGCCCATTTGGAAATGTCACTAATCAAAATGTTGCCGTGTATGGTTTCTTCACAACCTTCATTGTGACCCATGACCACAATGTTACTTCATTATCACGTTCAAGTCTAATTCTAGCGTCACTCCATGCCTGTGTACCCACAGGAACTTCGTTGGAACAATGGGAACAGATTGAGCGGACGTTACAACACTGTTTTCAGGCGTATGGTATCAGTCATGTTACCATTTCCCCGGAGTTGCAATGCTCCAAGCTACAATCCTTGAACGGTCTCCAGTTTCTACCTGCAGGAGGATGCAACCGACTCACATCTCATGACGATTACGGATGTTCTGTCAATGAGTTGAAACGACAGAAAGTGACGGGTGTTTAAATGCTTGGGAGTCCCCGATTGAACGCTCCTAGAAAGGACAATTTTAGATGAGGTCTATGATTAGATATCAAATTTTTATCCTTTGTTATGCAGTCTCAAGCTGCTATTGGCTTATGTTCTTTTTTTTTTCATGGTTGATGCCAAATTGTGAATGCCCCATGGACTCACTCAAAGTCGACCGAGCACCATCATAAGTGTCACACATGGAGAAACGTGGAGTCTGAATGGAAATGTGTATACAGGTGGAATGAGGTGAGCTGTAAGTTGTCGAGTCATCTATACTATCGTGTACACTACCACTTGACATACAAGTTTATCTACTTGATTCCATCAAGACTTTTGGAGCTGAATTGTTGAGTTTGTGTACTAGGAGGGGAACCTATTGTAAATGAGCAATGTGTCTTGTCTTGGCTGCATCTATTTATCCCTATTCATTAGATCACGTAGCAATAGAAACACCGTTTATTTGAGTTGTGGCGTTCGGTTTTTCAACACAAATAACAGGGGGCAATGGGATTCGAGCAAAGTAACACTCCCTTCTCTTAATTTGACAAATCCCCTATGAGCCAGCTTTCGAGCTGCAGCAACACCTCACAACCTTGTGATTTATGATTTATGATCACGATTCGCCCAATGTGTTGAACTATTGATATTGTCTAATATGCCGAGGATCACTCATCAAATATTCTTTCAGCTCAATAATCTTCCTTTATGGGAAAGAATTTAGATAGACACGTAATGATCTCGTACCTCCCTCATGATGGTTATCGAATTTGCCGCCAACATCGGCTATATTATTTACTGCTCACCACTTTTTACGAATCTTCTTTGAGTAACCCAATGAATGTACTTTCCTTGTTCACCACTTATTTCAAAAAGTAAGGTACGTCGGATAGGAAAGTTTATATATCAGGCTAGTGTACGGTTTTATCGACCAGCCGCATTATAAAGAAAAAAGTAGAGGTATCTTTTGGTTATGATTTGACGACATGAGATGTAGCTGAAGAGACGCACAACATATCTTTTTTTGTCTTGAAAGATCTCCAGTCTGTAACGAACATATATATTTGATTGATGGAAAATTGACGTTGAATGTTCGGTACCGTGACAACTTCTGCTTTTTAATTAGCTGTATATGTTTAAATTATTCCATGTGATAACCACTATTTTAAGGAACCCATGTTCGGATGAGAAAATGAGGTCCGTTGTTGCTGTAGGTGAATGGACACTTGGAATTCTACTCGAGTCTCGTGTAGGGCCAAAACAGTGAGCACGGGGACCATCTCTCATTCTGTGAGGAGTGGCATGATTTAAGCATAGAGACAAGGATCCTTGCTGTGCCTCTATCATGATGAGTATCACTTTGACTACCGATGTATTGTTTCTTGGTACACCTGTCATATACCTGAGGATCTACCATTTGCGCAATGCCTCGAATCATGAAATGAGAAACTTGTGTTCAGGATGCGTTGTTCTCTGTAATGAAAAGTCACCAGGAACGGGCGGTTAACTAGGTGTAGGCAATTATTAAAATGATCCCTCTGATGTAAGCGAAGTCAGGTTGAGTACAAGATATCGTGGGAAGACATTTCAACGCGCAAAAACGAGGGTCTTCGGCCTGAGGGCGACCTACACTATTCTGGATACAAACATTTTCCCATCCCAGGAATACAAGATTGGACGCAAACAGGCGTCGAATGAATTAGCCACCAAGTGGCTGTGCATCATGATTGATTTGGCCTCCGCAGTAAGGAAAGCACGGAAGAGAGATATGCCGAGTTCGAAGAGCATTCATCGGTGGGAAGGACAGCCGATATCGGAAATTAAACATTATTGCTTGAAATGAATGGGAGCAGGTGCTGTTACTTAGAGTTGAACAATAACACTCTGAAAGTTTGTCTCAACTCGAGCTGATTGAACCGAGGCACGGTAGAAGACGTCATGAACGATGCCTGGCGGGGCGAAACTAATTTCACCTTTTGGAGAGAGGAGTAGTCATTCGTCATTCAGTGCTGATTTAGAATTCGAACAATTATTGCTCGAGCTTGCTGGGACCGGGTATACGTCATGATGCATGTAATTACGCGACAGTCTTGCAGAAACATTGATTAACCCTTGGCGATAGGTAGTAATTGGTTTCAAAACATGTAAAACAGCTAGTTTCAGCTTGCGATCACGGGTGACGTCACATCACACAAAAAGTCCTTTCGAGAGACCGAGCGTGGTTTCGCTACCAATCCGAGTCGAGCTTGGAGCGCCCACAGAATGAAAATGATTCGTGGAAGCGAGCAGCGTCGTTCAAGGCGCTTTACATTCTGCGGATGGTTCAACAGGATCTGCGTTGTCATGAACACGTGACCGGGATCGGTTATCTAGGTTCATAACGATTGGAGGCTGTGAGATCTTGTCAATACTTTGGCTATAGCGTCACGGCAGATGAACCTCCGACGCGAATTAGAGGCTGAGTGTTTGTCCTATATAATGCCTGCTACTCCGTCCCTCCCCAGTTGATCCGCCTGGGCGTATCTATCATACTCTGTGCAATGATTGCCGAGTCTTCGAGGAGTCCCTGCTCTGGACCTGTCCGTTCTGCAGCCTCCAAGCCGCTGAAGCGAGGAAAGGCTTGCTCGGTGTGCAGGTGCGCTCGTTGTTCCTTCCCCCATCATCAGGCTCTTCCATCTCTTTTTTTCTTATCACAGAGGTCTCAAAATTGTGTGTCTTGCTTGTTCATCTCATCTCTCCTACTGACGCATCGCTACCTCCAGAAATGTGACGGTGTGCATCCACAGTGTGGTCCCTGCAGGCGCAATCCGAAGGGTGATCTGTGCGAGTGGGATAATGGTTTGGGTAAGTCAAAGATGGCAACGCTCATTGAGGAAGTCGCCACACTCCGGGCCCGTATCATCGAACTCGAAAATCCTGGCCTCGCATCTGCTTCTGTCACCCTGTATGACCCTTATGGACGCTTCAAGGATAAAACCCGCTCTCCACTTATTCCAGAGCCTCCCCGTCTAGGTCTAAATTCCCCCTTTTCCCCTACATCGACGACATCGACTCACCCCTCTGGTAGGCATTTGCATGACTTTGCAGCTCTTGAGGCAATGACTTTATACAGGCTCGAGCGCCTCTCCCTCCCGTCGATTGATATCCTCAACTCCTACCTCCAACAACGAGGTATGTCTGGGTTCCAATGGTGAGAGGGTGCCTTATTCATCTTATGCCTGGCAGGAGCCACCATCTGTGCTCATCCCCTCCCTGTGAGTTCCCTGTCATCTTCTCCGTTCTCAACTCATGTTTAACCCAGCATCGATACCTTCTTGCTGCATGCCACGGAATTCGGCTTCTTCCTTGACGTCCTCTCGTTCCATCATTCTGCACTTGTTGCACAGCCAATCGGTCACCCTCGGCGCCCTACTCCAGCTCTTCTAACTACTGTGTATTTATGGGGTGTCCATTTGTCACAGCCCAAATCGCTTCAGGTCGACGAACATGCGCTTCTAATCCGCGCATTGCACTATGTTGCCACAGATACTCTCGGTGAACACCCGAAACGTATTTTGCATACCATCCAGGCAAATGTTCTACTGGCTACCTACTTTTTCCGCACTGCTCGTTTTCTAGAGGCAAAGGATCACCTTGGGTCTGCAGTATCCTTGATGCTCACTGCACAAATGCACCAGCAACGGTCGTCTCAATGCCCATCATGGGCTCTCCTGGGTGTCAATGATGAGATGTCACCTGTCTATCACCAATACAGTCCTCAAAGTACAGTAGAGGAAGGGGAACAGATCAATGGGTTCTGGGCGGTCTTGTCTCTTCACAAGATGTTTTCGTTTGCTCTTGATCCAGCAGGCAGTGTCTGCGGTGCTTTGGAGGTAACAACCCTGCAGGTTGACACACCTTGGCCATTTGATAGTTGTGACTACAGAAATGTCAATAATTCATATTATCAGTACGACCACAGTTTAGCTAAATAAGTTATAGGAATGCTTAACGGCAGAAATTCGAGGAAACCGCACTATACGGCAGTTCTTATCGGGGATCGTAAACCCGACGCCCGGCAGGAATGAGTCCTCTCTTAATGCTTTGCTCGCTAAGGCCTCTATCCTGTGTCACAGAGCAACATATTTGATGGGGCAGTGGACTCCAAGTGAGTACTTCTGACAATCAACGAGGTGCCATTAATCTGAAACTTTTAGGTATGGGACAACGCGACAGCGAGACCTTTTGGAAATCCTTCCGTTCAACTGACGATCTCCTAGAGATTCTTAGAACAAAGACCCCTGATCTACCTCGGCCTGGGTCCAACACCACTGACATGCGAACACTCCTACTGATCCATAGTCTGATAAACGCTGCAATAATCAAACTCCATAGTACCTTCTCTTACGCCAATGTCACTTCAAATCAGAAGTGCATCATGGCAGCATCTGATATGTTTACTCATCACGGAGTTGATTTACGTACTCTAGGGGTTGTCAACTCGATTTATGGCGTGAGTAGACCCTGAACTCTCACAACTCAATCTGAATGACTCCCAGGCGCTTTGGCATCTCGCCTGCACTGCTCTCATTAACGAGATCTCAAGACGGAAACATACTTCAACATGGCCAAATTCTACCAGTGAGGACATTCTCAGACACCATCTAGATGTTGGTCGCCTAGCGCTGTACACATTCTCCGAAAGCTGCGCCTATATTCGTATGTAGCTCTTCTATTCACTTGCCATTTACACTGAACCCATGTCAGGTTTCCAAAGAATTCAAATAGAACGAGCCTATGAGGCCATCAATGCCAATGCTGCTGAATATCTTTCGCCTGAATCCTCCTTTGCCCTGTCCCAGTCGTCGTAGAACCTTCCTTTTCTCTGCAATCAGTCTTGATCATGACAATTGTTCGGTTATTTTTTCTTCTTGTTTGGCCGGTTAAAGCTGACTTTCAGTTTAATAATTGTTGTTCTTGTACCTAATTCGCATGTACGAACATTTACTCCGTGTAAACTCTAGCCGAATCTTTGGCCAGACCCGGATTCGCTTGTTCTCCAGATCTATATTTGTTGATTAGTATTCATTATCTTTCCTCCAGCCTCTCGAGAACGTCTAGACTCACTGGTTTTACAGGTTACAAATTAATCATATCATTCCAACATCGCATTGCATCTTGTAACAATACACAGCTATTATTAGTATAACTTCTTTTCATCCACCCATCATTTTTTGCGACGGGTCCCCATAATCTTGATTACTTCATTAATCATGTCACAGCTAACGCTAATACTACCTAATATTATTATTGGAAGACTTCTGCTGCGGACGTTAGACTTAAATACATTCACTGATGGTCAGTTTGACTCAGCATGACTCTTCGGTTAATCGGGATACATGTGGGTAGATGATCCAAGTGCTTGCTGATGAGAATATCAGTAGATTTCTGATCACTTCTGGAATGGTTAGATGGTTAAATGGTAGTGCCAACAGCTCAAGATTATATATTTGCATCGGTATTGCGATATCGTCGTTGTGACGGAGGAAGTCCGCGCAGCACGTCAGACTCTACATTTTCTCAAAATTTTTGAGTGAAACATGAGTGAAACATTAGTGAGTGGAAGCCAGCGGTCGATGGCTGGATCTTGATGCACATGGTATCCTCTTAGATCAGAAGATGTTTCACTTTCACAGAAGACAAGAGAGACTGAATGACTTAATTTCAGCAGAAGCACGGACCAAGGATGGCAACACCATAGGTCGTATCGAGACTCGATCATTAGTGTACCAATACGAGCAGAGACGATCGCTCAGTTCGAAGTTCAATATTACCAAGAGGAAGGAAGACTCGATCACGTCCGAGTATAACACGGCCAATCAATCATAAGACAAGTCCCGCGAAATCGCACTGAAATCACATCAGTAAAGCGGAAAGGAAGGGGGAATAACGTCTAGGTCCGCATACCGGGCGTATCAATCGTTCTTTCAAGATGAATTCTTGGCAGACAAATCCACTGCGGTCTTGAAAGCCGCAAGAAGGGCAGTAAGCTGTATCTTCTCATTACCACCAGTCGACAAACGGTGCCTGAAGACAGTGTGGAATTGCTGTCAGCTAGAGGTTACGAGTCAAGATGAACCAAGTCGTACTCTGTCGAAGCAAGATGATCTAAGAGGTATATTCTGGCGTGCGGCTGAAGCTCAAGTGTATCAATGTAATCATAAGCTCCGGTGAGCAGGTCTTGGAGTGCCACACCGCGCTCTATTTTCATCTTCGAAATCACTAGACGAATGAATATTGTCAGAGTTGAATGATAACCAAGGTCAAAGGAGATATTTACTCTGATATGATGCTGTAAACTCATCGGATAACATAGAGTTAACTATTGTCTCGATATCAGAGGGATGTGGGTTGCCGGTACAGCTGTAAATTTCAGTTTCCCCAATAATGTCATAGGCTGCATGACAAGCCTGAAGGACATTCAGGGCTCGTCGCATGTCGCCCCTCGAGAGCTTGAGTAAAGCAGATTTACCATCTGCAGTTAGAGAAACACTGATAGAAGATGCAAGTCTGAGGCCTACGTATGGAGTAACCCATGTTGAAACTCACTTTTCGGCGTCAACGACAGTATTGACACACTTTTCAACCTCTGGTATTGGCAAGGGTGAGAACCGAAATCTGGTACAACGACTTTGAATTGCAGGAGCAATCTTGTTGACATAGTTGCATATAATACAGAAACGAACGTTTTTCGTGTACTGCTCAATCACTCGGCGAAGGGCAGCCTGAGCAGCCTGTGTCATCATATCTGCCTCATCCAAGATAATGAGTTTGAAGGTTTTGGAGAAGAGTGTCCTTGTTTCGGCAAATTGTTTGATTTGCTCTCGGACGACATCAATTCCACGATCGTCAGATGCGTTCAGCTGGAACTCTGTTAGCGTGATCCTAATTCGGGACGAATATCTCGTTTGCCTCAAGAATTTGTTTCTTGTAATCAACACCATATATTTGTCTTGCAACAGCAAGAATTGTCGATGTTTTACCTGTTCCAGGGGGACCATAGAATAGTAAATGGGGTAGACGATTCTTTTCAATAAATTTTTCAACTAGGTCCAGCAGATCAACTCATTGATAGAACAAAGCGAAGGTCATTGTTATTCTTACTTGTACTCGTAATGTCTTTGTGGGAAACAACATCACACAATGTAGCCGGCCTGTATTTCTCCACCCTATGCTTATTAGTAAAGTCCTCTTGAGAAATGGCGCATTCATACCAGGGAAGGGAGTCGGAATCCGGCGTAGGCAAGTCAACAAGCTTTCCTTTTCCCTTGGAAAATCTTGGTAGTACTTCTACATCTGACATATGAACATCAGTATCAGAATCCATTTGTTTTGGTACGAGAAAAGCTTGAGACGCAAACGCGTTGACGCGTGACGAAATGGACGACGCGTATTAAGTCAGCATACATCAAACCTTATATTATTACGTGCACGGGCCATACACAGATGACAAAGCACAAAGATTATAAACGCCTACACTCACTATTCTTCATTCCCGTTCTTGCTTTTGTCGAAGACTCCACCGTTTATTTCGTTGGACAGACGAAGGCATCGGTTAAAGAATGCAGATCTTTGTGAAGACGTGAGTTATTCCGGACCAATTTTTTTCGCTGGAATTCATCGTCTGTGCAGCCTTACGGGCAAAACTATCACTCTTGAGGTTGAATCCTCGGATACCATAGATAATGTCAAGGCCAAAATTCAGGACAAGGAAGGGTAGGCTGGCGCCTTTTCGTTCATTTACATTTACTCTTACATTCGATTAGTATTCCCCCTGACCAACAACGCTTGATCTTTGCCGGCAAGCAACTTGAAGACGGTCGTACTCTGAGCGACTACAACATTCAGAAGGAATCCACCCTTCATCTCGTCCTTCGCCTCCGTGGTGGTGCTAAGAAGCGCAAGAAGAAGACCTACAACGTATGCTGGTTTATTCTTTCTTCGTATGAATCGTGAATCCACTTTTGCTTCTCAGACCCCCAAGAAAATCAAACACAAGCGTAAGAAGGTCAAGATGTCTATCTTGAAGTATTACAAAGTCGACTCCGATGGCAAGATCAAGCGCCTTCGTCGCGAGTGTCCTTCTGCCGAGTGTGGTGCTGGTATCTTCGTATGTCGTCAACACCAATTTAGACAGAATTTTTACCTCCTTTTTGTTTCAGATGGCCTTCCACAAGGACCGGCAATATTGTGGAAAATGTGGCTTGACCTACACCTTCACACCTGGTAGCAAACCTCCTGCTGTCTAAAGATTCAGTTATCTAGGATCCTTCTGTTGTATGTAGTTTTGCGTAATACATCAATTCATGCATTCCATTTTGCCTGATGGGATGGACCCCTCAGAACTTCATAAATGACGAGTTGAATGGCCATAATGTATGCCCTTCCGCTATGGAGGTGTAGCAACACAATACTATACCTGATCCCCAACAGTGAATGACCATTTTTAAGGAAACCTTTGTGGTCCTTATGCCTTGTTGTAGAGGGAAATATTGATAAGTTAGGTTGGCTTCGGCTGTTTGGCATGGCAAATACAATACCGAATGTCTCACTGAAAGGGTGCAAGATACAGATTTTTGAAGACTATGGGCACTCACAGTTGGGATCATTTCTAATGTGAATGTCAGAAATTTATCTCCCGATATATCAAAACTAGTCGGGAAAGACCCAGATGAGATGAGATATCGTGCAGTATCATGATAAGTTTTTAGCGACTGGGACACCAAGATAATTGCAGTGGAATGGAACTGGGTATTGACATACTCAAATAAGACGAGACGATGCAGTTATCTTGGTTTGGCGGTCCTGAGATTTGGAAAACTACCAGTCAGAATTTGAATAAAAGATCTTAGAGCATATTGAGTAGAACTTCCTCCATGGAAGTTGGAAGGTTTTACAGGAATCTGGCAGAGCAAGATTTTTGAGCTTGCTCTAGAAACATTGAAGACTCAATTCTGTGAAGATCACAGAATTTCTGAACACGAAACAGCTCGATAATTTATGAGAAAGCAGGGGAGGGTGCATAGAATGTCGGTTAGCTGCAGGATCACTGGCAGCGGTCTTGTGGAAATAAGTAATGTTGAGATTGAACATCAGACCAAAGCCAGCTCAGTTTGTTCGGTGAAAGAGTAGTTATTAAGACCTTAAAAGCAGAACCGAATGCACGTCAGCGCATCTCTTGAGGGAATCGGGACTGTCACTATGTTTTGTGATAATTTTCCCTGCCGAAAAATGTGCCACATGAATATCAAACTCTGGAGTGGAAGTGGAGCAAGCTCGGAAACTAGGAAAAATTATGTTTCGAGGACACCAAGTTCAGATGATTGGTTTTCAAGGGTGGAAGAGGACTAATGATGAGGCATTGCATCTGCGGACTGGTGTCTGCGTTTGATCCAGACGTCAGTTGGTGAGCATAAAACAAAAAGATATTATTTTATCGTTCAACAAGGGGATGATTTTTCCCATGTATCGTCCAATTCCTGCACAGTCGAGTCAAGGTCCACCAGTTGTTGGTTTTTTCCTGAAAACCTCGCCGGTGTGTAGGGTCGTGGACATTTAACACAAATGCGGCTGAGTTAGGAGGAAGTTAAAAGCAGATATAAGTAGGTGGGACCAAACCTTGATAATGACTTGACATCCTACAATATGAAAGCGAGAAATGCGCTATTTAACTTGATCAAAATTTTTGAAATAGTGCAATTTGGATATTTGATCAGGCCTGTACATAACATGAACATTCGAATGAAGGAGCCAAAGTTGAACACACTTGTAGATCCAGGTAGGATGTCCAAAGGAATCACACTGCCTGCGGAGTTTGCGCATTTTTTAATGACCATCGTCTGACTTGTGGACGGTCTGAATTCTCTCATATCTCTCTCTTTTTCTCCGAGATTCCTCCAGTTCAGCCTGTCTTTGCAACATCTTCTGTCTCCGGCGCTCATCATCACGAAGAACACCCTTGTACATGTTCTAAAAGTTCAGGTCAGTCAATATATTTCAGTGTAAGAAATTCAAACCTCTCGCTCTTGATTTTGTTGATAATGCACGGCCCATATTGTGATTGAAGAGAAAATTACAGCACAAAGTAGAGTCGCCCGCGCACGACTTTCTCGCATCGTTGTTGGATACTACTTCGACCCGGAATTATGCCGTGCACAGACCATGGGTGGGAGTTTATTGCAGATTCAACATGCGCAAATATTTGTTTAAGTGGTAGTTTCTAATCTTTTGCTCCTCTGTTCTGTTCTGTTTCGATGTCAGCTATCCAGGTATGGATTTTTGGACTTCGCCCTATCTTTGGTTCTGATATGTCGCTAGGAATTTGAAACGGTATTCAATGATCTTGTTCAAACTAGAAGGCTCTCACAGTCGAAAATGACGAAACTGACTGAGGTTACGATGAAGCTCATAGAGGTGAAGACCCAAGTTTCAGGTTCATGTCGTACAATTGGCGCTTACAGTATTGGCTATCCCTCCAGCACGACACGCAACTTGTTTCATTGATGTACCGCACTCATAAATCGCTATCAGCATCTTGCAAAATCTCTAGCCTTTACGTTTTTGACGCTCTTTCCAGAGCAGCGAGACAGCAGGTTCTCAAACATAATTTTTCAGAGCGACAGGGATCTGGGAATTGTGCTACGTTTCTCTTGAAGGTGGCAGGTGTCCTTGAAGGGCTATTTCAAGATATGCTTGCTATCGGAACAACTGAAGCGAAGGTTCGTTCATTGGAATCTACTGCAAAGAATTCTACTGGCATATCGCGCAAGTTGACCAGCCCCCCTCTTTCGTTGTTGTCTGTCGTACACTGTGTCCCGGCGGCCTGTGATGTCTTGTTCATCTGTCTTCAATCTAATCATAGAACACGTCCTCCGAACGGCGCCTCCTTATCTATATCGTTTTGAGGTAGTAGCAGTCCTGATTTCTTTTCACAGGAAAAGACCAAAAAGATTTATGACATCTGGGTCAAAGGAGCTACCTTTCCGCCGGATATTCTCAGTCGCTTATCGGATATAATTGCTGGGAAGGATAAAGGTGCATATCATGATTATTTGTACGCTAAGTATCTATATAACTATCATCTCCTGTGCTTTTTGAGTCTGGTCAGAAGAGCCATGCTGAATCAGCCTCTGGTTTGTTTAATGTCAGAGCCGAGAGTGAATACGTCAGTGACGGTCGATACGTCCTCGAAAGTGCAAGCTAGCCCTGCTGTTTGGATGCAACCGACAGAGAAGCCTGCTGAGCCAATTGTTGACTCGCAGGCAACATTGTTCGCTCTGCTAACCCAAGCGGCTGGTCAACAGATAGTGTACGTTGCCATTCAGCCGTCCTCGTTGAAATATGGACTCAGCGTCTTGTCTAGGCAAACATCTGCAAATACCGTAGCTTCATCTACTATCTCTGCTGATCCTACGCAGCTCTTATTGCAGTACCTGCAGTCTGCGTCTGTGAATAGTACTGCTGCGAGTCAGCTATCTCCTGCCACGTTACAGCCAGTGTCAGATGCACCTGAATCACAAGTCTCTACAGATCCCCAGGTGTCCGAGCCACCCATTGCTTATCCTGAATCCTTCCGAGGTAGACAGAGCCCGAGACATGGTAATTATCGTAGTTCGCATCGAGACGAGCGTCATCGTGAAAAAGGCCATGATAACCGAGCCAGTGCACGCAGTGATCCAAGGGAAATTCAACGTCGGCGAGGACGATGGAATCGTTGGGATGAACGGGGTTCCAATTCTCATCGTGATACTGATGGCACTCGATGGAGTCCCCGTAGAGGGTCCAGTCGATCACACAGCCCTGAGAATCGATTTTCCCGGAGAAAGTCACCAACATTCAGCCCACCTCGACGTCGATCGCCCTCACCTCGTACCAGATACACAGTCAGTAGTCCAACATCCGGAAGGGATGAGTTTGGTCGGGATTTGCGACCCTGTTCTCCCCCAAAATCACCTACTTCAAACTCCGCCACCAATCACACTCATCCTATTGTCCCGTCGACTCTTCATGATACCAAAGCAGAGTTCTCGTCTACGTCTACGAGTAATGACCCGATGTCTAGATCCTCATCGATAGCTGCGAATACATTTTCGAAGAGTCTTAATGCATCTGACCGGTCTGTCGAATCAAAAACAATGCCGCGTCCTAGGCCGGATAACGATGACATTGATATAACAACTTTTGACCCTACCTCACCAGCTTCCTGGGAAGCTCTAGGTAAAATGTGGGAGGGAATGAATGGATATACCCCCTCGACGGAAGAATTGATGCAATTCATGATGATGAGTACAATTAACAGTGCTACTCAGTCAAAAGACTGGCAACTGCAAAATACTGTGGGGGAAACCCGTGGAAACGGTTGTGGGGAAGTCCAGACAGACAGAGAGGGATATGAAGGATTTTACGGCAACAGCCGAAATAAGGATCATGGATGGACCAACGGCGGGCAATCAACATTAACCGATGTTGTGGAGTTAGGTGGAGACAAGTTGGCTACTCGGGCTGCCATGGATGATGCTGAGGCTAAACAGTCACGACCCATTGACTCTGAAGGTCGCTCGGGTGGAAAGATGCAAAAAGTTGGTGACAGATGGATTTTTGTTCGTAGTGACGAATCTGTCTAGCAATAGCTTAGGTTGTTCTATTCTCGGTTTTATACATGGTTTATGGCGTTTTCATCGTCTACAACGATTAATCCATATGCTCTGTCCGATTGTGATTTAGTCTCGTAAAGGCGCCTTGGTTCTGTTTTACCGAATCTGTTGAACGAGTTACTGCAAAAGGGGTTTGGCCAAAACAGGAGGTAACAAATGAAGGTAGAAGCAATGCCAATCAAGCTGCCTATAATAACATCTTCTTTGTGATGTCTCTGTCCATGGAAAGTGAGTTGGGACTGTTCATTCTGCAGGACCGAAACAAGACACACATAATCCTCTACCCGGGTGACAGCAACATGAGTAGCCCAAAAGACTGGAGTAAGGATAAGAAGGAAAGTCGCCATACGACTTGATAGCCATCTCACTGGAGGCATCACGGTAGGACAGAGAGCCGCAGTTTGACCAGCAATCCAGAGACTCAGGAAGATCATGCCTGCAAATGCAGCGGATGAATGGCCAGAAGGGAATGATTTTCTACCCTCGAGTATTACAGCTGCTTTTCTATAGGTTCCAGTACTTACTAATGAAGCACAACGGGCCAAAGTACTCGAAACTCACCCAGTACAAAGTCCAGCTGCTTTATCCCACTTGCAGCGCGCAAGGAAGTCGGGGCGTAACCTACCTAGAAAGAAATCTAGGTAAGGGATGGGTTTTCAAAAAAAGTGACTTGCCGATCTTGTGTTTCAGATATTCGGTTACCAGTCGTGCCAGCCCCCTTCGACATGATTTCTTGGTTTCAAACTTGAACCTGGGAGATAAGTAGATTTAATGCTCACCGACCAGCAAATAATGCTAATGTGCCGTGATGGATCTCCAAAATCGACCGCTTCAGGCAACCAACGACGATCAAAAGAAGGAGCGGAGCAAATAGTGCAATACTGAAGTTCAGAAAAGAGCCAATTCTAGTGAGTGATGAGATGAGACGTAGATAAACTTTGGACGAGTTGACTTACTGACTTGACCGATGAGGGCGGGAGATCGTTACATCTTTAGGAGAGAAATCTCTTTCAAAGACAGTCCAAAATGAGACGATATACGAGAAGAACCAGAGTAGGCCAACGCAAGCCCTACAGTAACAGTTTTTGAGTTCGAGTTCGACCCGTTGAAAGCTAGAAGTATACCAGTCCAGAATATAACGCCGATGAAACCATTCCAAGGAGTCTTGGCCAAAATAACGCTTTGCATGTCTGAATATCATGGTGATCTGGGAAAAGAAAACATTTCACTGATTCCCTTTACTTATTTTTAGAGATTCTGAATAATCTGACGCGAGTCGCGTACGCGCACGCGTGACTCAGTCGAACTATTTGTCGTTCCATCACTATCTGCTTTTCCTTCCTCAACTATGGGAAAGGCGAATCTGAAAACGAAGGGACAAGCATCTATCACCTCTTTCTTTGGCAGTGGCTCCAAAAAATCAAGACAGGATAGCGATGTCGAGGAGATCCGCGCCACCAGTAATAGGCAAGTTCACGAAGACGATGATTCCAGTGATACAGATGGAAGGATAGACGATGAGATCCCCGTCAAGACCGCAAAGAAGGGAAGCAAGTTCGCTGCTTTTGATCTTGATTCATCCGACCTTCCGCCTATCCATGAAATTCCTGCCATTTTTTCGGACCTCGTTAGCCATATTCCCAAAATCAGGTCCGTCGTCGAGCACATTCGGGGTAGGAAGTTGAGGGTTGCAACTATGTGCTCCGGCACAGAATCTCCCCTTTTGGCGCTCGAACTCATTCAAAAGTCAATTCTGGAGCAACATGGGTTTACGCTGGAAGTAGAGCATGTGTTTTCGTGCGAGATTGAACCATTCAAACAAGCTTATATCGAGAGAAATTTTCAACCTCCTTTGCTCTTCCGTGATGTCTGTGAGCTTGGAAATGAGGAAGCGTAAGTGATTTGTAGCAATTTTGTTTAATCTTCCTGAAAGCAATGAAACAGGCATACTGCCTACGGAGCACTGGCGGCTGTACCAGGAGATGTTGACATGCTCATCGCTGGTACTTCATGCGTAGATTACTCCAATCTTAATACTCAGAAACAGGACATCGATGCAAACGGAGAGTCGGGTCGGACATTCAGAGGAATGATGGATTGGGTCACAAATCACCGACCTCCGTTAGTTATCCTGGAAAATGTCTGTTCAGCACCCTGGGACCGTGTTAAGTCCTACTTTGAAAAAAATGGTTACAGCGCAGCCTTTACTCGAGTTGACACCAAGTTTTATTACATCCCCCATACCAGAACCAGAGTTTACCTCGTTGCTGTGGATAAGTGTAATTCGAACATTCCTGAAGATTGGAAGGAACTGGTTTCCAACAAACTCAAACGGCCAGCCTCGTCAACGCTTGATGCCTTTCTACTATCTTCTGATGATCCTCGAATCCATCAAGCTCGTCAGAAGCTTGTTCAAGAGAGTTATGGAGCTTTGGATCGTAAGACAGGTCGCACAGACTGGGGTCGTTGCGAATCCCGCCATCAACGTGCAAGGCTAGAGGAGGCACTGGGCAACAAACGACCGTTGACAAGTTGGGACGAAGGTACGCTTTCTCTCTCGCCAGTGTCGTGTTACTCACTCCGTTATTGTTAATTCCAGGTGGATTTTGTAAGCTTCCTGACTTTGCCTGGAATGACTGGGGTGTCGGTCAAGTTGAGCGCGTGTGGGATTTGATGGATATAAGCTTGCTTCGTTCAGCAATCAAAGGGACTGATCCGAATTACAAGACGTAAGACGTCGTTTCTTCTTGTTCTTTTCACAGGCATTGTTGATCCATTCTTTTAGTCAGGTGTGGAACCTATCTCAGAATGTGGATCGTACTATCACCTCAGGAAGGCCTGGGATCTGTTCGTGTCTGACGCCATCCATGATACCGTACGTCACCAACCGAGGTGGTCCGATGGTTGGATTAGAAGCTTTATCTATGCAAGGCTTACCAATTGACAAGCTCTTGCTGACACGCGAAACTGAAGATCAAATTGCCGATCTGGCTGGCAATGCTATGTCAACAACTGTAGTTGGGGCTTGCATCTTGTCAGCGTTAGTCGTCGGCAAGAATTTACTCAAGGCAGGCGATGACAAAGAGACATACGAACATAAGAACTCGCAAACTTATGCCATGCAGACTGATCCCGAAAATGTTGTTGCTAACCGTCAAAATAATATTGTAGGTGCTGAAAAACTTGAGCACAAACTACTGGATCTCTCGGGCGGTATTGAATATTCCTTGAGTTCGATTCTCAAAAATGCGGAGAAGAGTTCCCGCTTATGCATTTGCGAAGGTCGCACAGATATCACAAAGCGAGAATTATACCGTTGCGTAGATTGCTCAACCACGTTTTGTAAGAGATGTGGAGGTCGACCGGAGCATAATCCTCACCTTATCAATACATCCGAAAATTCTCGTCTGCGCCCTTCTGATTTCGCCAAGACGCTCAAGGCCATTTTACCTATGTGCCTCTCGTTAAGTAGTGTCACTGCCGGCCTCCTTGAGGAGATCAAGAGCCGAGAAAAGGTCACCATTCCAAGTACTCGATGGACAAATTGGTGCGAAGCTATTCTTCGAAGCTGTTCTGCTGAACTACGCTTTGTCGAATGCAGGCGGCAGGAAATTTGGACTGTAATTTACCACAGCCCTTATGCGAAGCTCGAGCTCGAGCTCCATCCTCAGCAACCTGAGTGGCGCCTTTTTGCCTTTCCCGAGGACAAAGAACCGGTGAACGCTGATATTCGCCAAGTCCTCGCCTCTCCTGTTGGCAGGTTGACTTGCAAGAATAACCTGTTTGATGGCGATTGGTACTTTGCGTTGCCTTATTCAACGTCATTATCGATTAAGATTGAAGGCCAAGGGGAATTGGTTCCGTCTTGGGAAGCACGTCTTGGCTTGACACATAAGGATCTCCGCGACAAGACCGTCTATTCAAATTTGAAAATCACCGTGCCTGACGAAAAGCAAGTCTTATTCGAACATAATATCACTGGAACCTACACCTTACTCGACAAATGTGGGACCGCAAATGGCGCACTGCATAAGAAAAGTGAAATCGATGGGGACTTACCGCCTCTTTATATGCTTTTCGATCCTCACCGTACGAACGACTCCGAAGACGCCTTTGTATTTTCGATCAGCACTCGCCGTCTGGAATATAAGGAATCTCGACCGATAATCTGTAAACTTGACAACAAATGGCGACAAAGCTCAGTGGAGGGTGGACAGACAGTGACATGCTATCTACCGTGGAAATGGGTGCATTCAAGTGTTGTTCGGCTCAAGGTATTGACCCTTTGCTTCGTCGTCAAGGATATAATCTAATGACTAGGAATAGGCAGCGACTGGGCAGAGTGCTGAGTTTGGAACCCCAGAAGTTCTTCAAGTTCCCGCTGGTGTTGATTCATGTCAGGATGCACGTGCACTCCTCTCGTGTAAAGTCAACCTGCGAAATCAGGCTGGGTCTGAGTGGCCCAGAGGTGTCTGGGGAGAGGTAGACAAGGTTCACGAACGAGGGACTTTCCAAGCTCTCGCTTGGGTACTTGAGCGCATACGCCATGTTGATGATGGTCTGCGTGCATGGCAGCAGGTGGACATTACTGACGATCATCTCGACTGTCGACACTGCGCTCCAACTGCACCAACAATCCGCTGGCTATATGTTGGCAACAAAATCACACCGGTAGAAGACCCAATTCAAGCTGGAGAGTACGAGCGACGACTCAAGACCCGACCAAGTCCGTTTGTGACTCAGCTCAAACTCGAAGATGATGGCGTAGGCATGATACGGGTCGGAATCAACATCCCCACTCTTCTTCACCGGGCTCTCTCCCGTCTTCCAACACTTGGTCGTCCGGAAAGACCTCTCCTCTGTTGGCGACTCGACACTAACTATACGCCGACTGTCAATGCCAACCTTCCTAAATTCACCATCCTGAGCAATAAAACAGACAAAGAGCATGCTCAACCGCCCAATTTTAAGACTCCTCTTCGAAAGGAACAGCTTCGGTCGTTGGAATGGATGTTAGCGCAAGAGGCGGTTGGTGTCACTCCATTCATTGAGGAGGAGATATCAGAATCCCTTCTGACATCCCTTGGCTGGCGTGCAGAGGGTCGTGCTCAAAGGCGAGTTCAAGTCAAGGGAGGTGTGCTCGCTGACCAAGTTGGATATGGAAAGACGGCCATTACGTTGGGCCTCATCGATTGCACCCACAACAAAATCAAAGAGGAGTTTGCGACGAAGATTCGTGCACCTGGCAAGATCGCCGTCAAAGGCACCCTTGTTATCGTCCCGCCCCATTTGACACGTCAGTGGAACTCCGAAGTGCAGAAGTTTACTGGGAAGAATCGCTTCAAGGTTGTTGTCATCACGACCGTCTCAAATCTGAATGGAGTGACCATCGAAGAAATTCAAGAGGCTGACCTTATCATAATCGCCTCAAACATCTTCAAGAGTAATGTATACCTGGAAAATCTTGAGTTGCTGGCTGCTGCGGGAGAGCTTCCCACGAAAGAGGGTCGCCATTTCAACGCCCAGCTGGATAAATCACTCGAGAACTTAGGAACGCAAGTTGATCTCCTCCAAGATGAGGGCTCAGAAGCTGTCCTTGCGGCTATGAAAGCAGGCCATGAGAAAGGTAGGTTGATGCATCCTCGTAGCAAACTTTATTCTTATCTCGATGTTCAAGCCCAGGCCGAAGTACGTGCAACCGCAAATGTTCAGACCAAACGTTTGAAAGGGAAAATGTATCGGGAGGCTGCTGAGAAACTGAAAGGACAAGTCGCAAAGAAAGCTGAACCCAAAAGGGATGAAAATGAGTCGCACATTCCCGGCTCTACTCAGGCTCCTAAATCACCTCGTCAAACAATGGAGGTCGTCATTGAAGTCAATCCTGAACACCCTGCCTATCAGAGAGTCAAGTACGGAAAGGAGGACTTGATTGACAGCTCAATCTCTAGGCGGAGACGACAGACTCGAACGAAGGCCATAGTGATTTCTGACGATGAAAAGCTGCAATCTGATAGCGATTATGAAGAGAATGATGATTCCTCACCGCCGCCCGAACCCAAAGCAAAGAAGGCTTCTGTTGGAAAGGGGGTAAAGAGGAAACGCATCGTTGTTTCAGATGAGGAATTTTCCGCAGCAGAAACAGACTCGGATGACCCTCCACCTCCAACTTCAGACGATGATGAAGGTTCTATCGTTTCTTCCAGAGACACAGTAAGCAAAGGATCAAAATCAAAGGGTAAAGTCACTGCTCGTTCTAGGACTACTAGCGGGGATGAGGCTGCAATGAGTGTAGATGAGGCGTCGAGCAAACAAAAGAAAGGAAAAACCGACACAGCAAAGGCAAACGATCGTCCGAACAAGCGTCAGAAACGTACAGACAGCGATCCCTGGAAGCTAGGTTCGAAGGCAGTCAAGAGAGACTGGACTCAGATGCAGGCGCCTCCCATGGAGATATTCCATTTTGCAAGAAAAGTCATTGACGAGTATACATACTTGGATGGAAAGATTCATTCCTTGATCACGAGGTTGAGTGCAGATCGAAAATGGGTGCTTTCAGGCACACCTCCAATTCATGACTTCGCTGCGCTCAAAACAATTGCAGCATTCCTAAATTTACATCTAGGTGTTGATGATGATGGAGAAGGTCAATCACAAGAAGTGAAGAAGAGACGGCGAGAGCAAACATGTATGTACCAAGCTCTTAATGCATTCCCAAAAGCTGGGCTCTAAATCCTCTCTGCAGCCGTAGAGAAATTTCACTCCTTCCGTGAAGTACACACTTTGGAGTGGCATGCTCATCGCCATGAAGTTGGTCAGGCATTCCTAGACCAATTCGTTCGGCAGGTTTGTTGACAACATCTTACGATTATACAACTCCTCATCCGCCTTCAGAATATCGCTGAGATTGATGAGATTCCATGGACGGAGAAGATTGAGCGTGTGACGTTACCCTCTGCAGAACGTGCGATCTATCTGGAACTCGATCATCACTTGCGTGCCCTCGACATGACAATCAAGCGAGGCAAGAAAACGGAGAGTGACAGGGAGAGACGCCTTGCTCAGTCTCTTGGAGAATCGAAGTAAGTCCAGGCTTGATCATTCGATAGCAACCACTAAAGTCTCGTTAGATCTGCCGAGGAAGCTCTCCTTAAACGTTGTTCGCACTTTGATTTAGAGACGTCAAATGACAACGCGATGAAAGCATGTGATGTGATTGTCAAAGAGCGTCAGAAACAACTTGATGACTGCAAGACAGAATTACGGAAGGCTATTGCGGAAGGGGTGAAACGAGAAGATAAGCTCGGTGACGTTGGGCAAGAGTCAATGTTCACTGAGTATATCCGAATTTGTCGAACGGAAGGTGTTGACGATCAAGAGGCCACAGAGGTGACAAGGCAAATCTTGGACGAAGTTGGAGCTCGTAGCGCGAAACCCAAGGGCAAAAATCAGGATGCACAACTATCGGAAAAAGTCAAAGCTGCTGTCTGGGAACACCGTGAGCGTACTCATGACATCCGGAGACTCACAAAAGAGATGGTAGGACGTATCCGCTCTTTACGATACTTTACTGTTGTCCGCGATCTGCAAAAGCACGCTAGCAAACGACCTTCGATTTCTTGCCCTAGCTGTGGCCGAGATAATATCCCTGTTGAGGATGCTGCCGTTCTCTCGTCGTGTGGTCATACGGGCTGCCGGACTTGTGTCCGTGCATCAGCGGAGCGGGAAGAATGTGTGTATGCATCTTCTGGTGCATGCAAATCTGCAGCTCGAGTACTCAATGTTGTACATGCTGATACGCTGGGTGAGGACGACGTTGAACGCAATGGTCGAGGAAAACATTTCGGTATGAAACTCGAAAAAGTAATCGAACTTATCAAGTAAGTCTTTCGGCCCACGTTCCTGGCGACAAGATAATTGACCATTCTTGAAAGGAAAACACCCAAAGAAGATCGTATTCTTGTCTTTGTCCAGTTTCCGGATCTCATGAAAAAGATTGCCGAGGCTCTCAACTACCATAAGGTCCCCTTCTTAGAGATCAGAGGTACTGCGCATCAAAAGAGCAAAAATCTTGAAGAGTTCCAAAATAACAGCAAGGAGCGGGTGCTTCTCTTAAATGTCATGGACGAGAGCGCAAGCGGTGCTAATCTGACGTCAGCCAATCATGCGATCTTCCTCTCTCCTTTACTTGCGCCATCGCAAGAGATCTACACCGCTTGCGAGACCCAAGCTGTCGGGCGTCTCGTCCGATATGGACAGACAAAGCATGTTTTTGTCTGGAGATTCTTAACACTAAACACAATTGACGAGGAGATTTACGAAGAGAGAAATAAGGCAATGCAAACTTGATGGAGTAATTTGATACCCTCTGCTTTCTATCACAATGCTATCGTATAATGTATCCTTCGATATCATGCTGGCTTTTGAATAAATTTCCATGTTGGTAAAGTATCAGATTAGTAATAAACATATACCGTAATGTGCTGTAGACAAAGTTGGTGAGAGATCCTACTTGCTGGACATGACATAGCTGCTCGTATCTAAAATTTTCTTCCCGCATATTGAACACAGACCTTTCCTATAGGCACAACCTGTAGGAGACTTTCAGAGCGCAGGACGAACACAGAAAGAAACAATTCACAAACCATGACAGTACTTTGCACTATTCTGTGTCGTCGGCTGCTTGCAGTCCTTACACTTGGACTGATAAGGCTTTTCCAGAGTCAGATGAGCTTCAATATCAGGGCCGTGAAGCCCACCTGAAAACGATTCTTGGAACTGCCAGGGCGACCAAGCAACTTATTCTCCCCAACCTTACGGGAGCCGTCCTTGATGCTGGAGGAACTGGAGGTGAACGGATCGGGAGCGGCTAGCTTTGAGAGCTTCTATGGATACGAGATTTGCAGTCGAAGACAAAAGAGACAAAGGGACGGACATACCTTTTCGCACTTCTTACAGACCATAATCACAGTTGCTCATAAACATAGACGTGCGCGTCGTGGCAATCACCAGAGCAAGATGACCGCTGACTAAGCGAGATCCAGTGAGTGCCATCGCAACAGCACTTTCTACTTATTATCCACTTATTATCTTCCTCAAGCATCACAAATCTTACCTCTACGCGGGGTCGCTCCTGCCCCACATATTGAGTACGCATTTAGTAAAAGTCAACTACAACCTTATTGTTGATCCTGCACCACGCCAGCTGTTTTCTTTCAGATGTGGATGACTGAACTGTCTAGCTCGATCTCAAACTCAACAGCGTTGACATGACACCCCATACAAGAAGAATCGGTTGAGGTATTCTTACAAAAGATGCATGGAAACTTCCTGTCAACCGACCACGCGACACGAAGCAAACTCTTTTCACCAATTGCACTGAACATAATACGAGTTTTGTTCAGCGATGTACGCAGAACCATGACGCATTAGACGCTCAACAGTCATCGTCTTTCTTGATTTCTTTTTATCTCGACGAGGACAGAGTTAGAGTATAAATGCGATCCGGGATGAGCAAGATAGAGGACAAGAAATCATGTCGCCTCACCGTCTCACTACTATTCGCCGCTACAAAATTTCCAACGATGTTCTCATCCTTATCCTCGAAAATATGGATCCAGATACCCTCTATCTTACCTCTAAGGTGAAACTGAGCAACTAAGGGCAACTCTGAACCTGACATTACTATCACACCCTGCCAGGTCTTTCGCAGGGTCTATCTATTGACCATGGAGTTCTTGCCTCTCCGTTATAACTATGAGCTGGCGCTCACTGGCATGAAGTCTGGTGCAACCTCTAGTCGTGGCCTCCCTTTCCCAGCTCGCTTCAACCTTCTATTATCCTATCGCACGGACTGGCCAAAAATCACTTGGGGTCATGAACAGAAGGCCCAGCTGTCTCTTCTGAGAAATTTTGACATAACTGATGGGTTTGTTCACTTCGTGGCTGCTCATGGAGTAGAACTCATGGAATTGCCATCTTGCCGCTTGGAGAAACCTCCGTCTCAGACTCGTCATGTCAGAATTCCCACTGCGCCTCGTGTAGAGTGTGTCACTCTGGATTCTGCTCAAACATTAATAGTGACAGGCCATGTTCTTACGTGCGTGCTTGAGGAAAGAGTCTGCACAGGACCTTGCTCACATGATTTTTCAGTTCACCGAACCAGATCGACGTACTTCTAAAGATCCGCGATATGTGGACTTTCAATAAGCATAAGAATTCTGTGTCTGATCATTATAGTTTTGCTGCTTCTCCTAACTCCGGAGCTATTTTGTCGAGCATCAGAGTCACGATTTGTGGAGATAACCTCTTGACCCGTCTTGAGTTTGAAGGCATCAATTTTAGGTCTGAGCAATTGCTCATCAACTGGAAAACCCTTCACGCTGCAGTACGCCACAACATTTCGTTACATTGTTACATTCAAACTCACCAGCTGGCTGGTTCTTGCAGCGACTCGCGAAACAAGACATACTGTTCCTAGACCAAGACCATATTCTAGTCGTCGAGAAATCGAACGGCACGCCATGTCTCATCGTTTATAACATTAAGAATGTTCAACAACCCGTCCCAAGGTGTCGATTTGAGCTTCCTGCTATATGGAAAAACTCCATTCTCAATTTCCACGAGAATGATGCTCCAAGAACGCATCCCCCCAGGTCTTCTGCTGCCCTCTTCTACTCTGACCCTGCCCGCAGGCTCCTCATGCTCTCTGCTCGACCGTCGCCGAACGCAAAAGTCGTAAATTGGATGATCTTCTTAGAGCGTTTGTTCATCTCGTCTCAGCTTCGTGGAGTCAATGTGGAATGGAACGGTTGGTGCCAATTTGTCCTTGTACGAAATACCTCCGGTACCCATATACTTGGAAGGCCCTCCGTTGTAGGTGCCCGAATCCTGTACCTGGATCAAGATTTGAATGGGACAGAAACGAGGATAAACGCTATTAATTTTGCTCCTCATTCCGACTCCGCCCAGACTTCCCGGGCTATGTGGGATTTTGTTGGGAACCGTAGCTTATTGGTACCAACTGAAACGAAAAGGGATATTTCTTCTGTCAACGAGCGTGACGGTTCCAAGTTATTGGATCTCCGTGCTACTGAGGATAACATTGTTTTACTTTATGTGCGTGTACAGGTCTGTTGAGTCACTTTTTGTACCAGCTGATTATTATAATTCAGGAAAATACCAATGGTCAAATGCCCATCAAGATCCTGACCTTTGGAGCTCCAAGTGGCTCCCTGCACCTGCATTAAGTGCGTGGACTAGCGACGGACATTTGGATCCTCTCTTTTTTTCCGCCGTCTCACTACTGTTATTTGTCGTTAGTCCGAACTCTGTACTTCCGTCGTGGTTATTCTGTACTCTTCGTCTCTTTATCGTAGATAAAAGCTGCCATAGGTAGGGCGATCGGATGAATTTACGTATACGAGCCTCTACTATCGTTATTCGAGTGATCAAATGTTACAGCATCCAGCTCTCTTCCCAACAAATTTCGATCCAGATAACCCACCTTCTGCGATCATTTTCGTTCTCATGTTCCGCTCTGGTGACATCCCATACTCTTGTCTGTACTGCAGAGATACACTCTCCATTTTCGACTCTCCTTTCCACAGCCTCTATGATGCGGAAACCTGCCCTTACAACAAGGCGTAAGAACGAATCGATGGTATAGCGACCTGTGTGCAATCCAGCTACGAGGTGTACTCTAGAGTTTGAGTCCTTTTTCAAAGTCCGTTGAAGGGCGTTGACGAAATTTGAGTGGTATTCTGAATTCCACAAAGTGTCTGCAGCGATGATCACGTCGAACCCTGTATCTTCTACATCAATATTATCCACAGAAAAAAGCGGGCTGGGATCAGATCCCCAATCATACGGCATAGCGTGGCAGTTGGCGTTTACGTCATTATTTCTGATGTTTTGTGCTAGGGTATGCATGATGTGTGGATCTGGATAGTCAGATGCCACCACCGACACTGTATCAGGGAAGATTTTGGCTATGAGAATACTTGGAAGTCCTGCAGAAGCACCGAGCTCCAGTACTTTCAATTGTCTGCGTGCATCAACTCCAGAACCACCACCGCCTGTCCCTATTCGTCGTAGGTGTTGATCTATCCGTAGGAAATCCATTCCATTGGCCAACTGTACTGATGCGATCCAGATAGACGAAGCATGAAGAGACCAATTGGCTGTATCTGTATCAGGAGTTTCGAGGTTTATCTCGATCGGACCGGACAGTGAAGATGCAGACTGCGAGTAAGTGTATGATGCACCGGCTGATGCATAGGTGACAGGCAAGAAATTGTACAGAGTCTGAAGGGAGTCAGAGAGGACGTCTTCTGGTCCATAGAGTTCATAAGTTTTCACGACTCCTTTAGTAGGAGAAGAAGTGACTGATCGTGACGTCGACGAGAGATCCGCGATTGAAGTGCCTTGGCTTGGTTGAAATTGGGTGGCTACTTCCATAAGGAGGATTCGAGGTTATAGCTGCGTGGAGGCATAATCGAAAGGGTTTAACAGGAGATAATTGTCCTACCTGATTGGATGGAATGGGAGTGAGCTGTTTCCGAATTCAGTCCTGGAGCTAAAAATGGTAATTTTAGTAGCGATTTACCTCATGGTCAGCTTAAACAAACCTGTTATGACGCGCCTCTGTGGGTTGCCTTCTCTAAAAGGAGACTTGAAGATGGGGAGAGGAGGTGGCTGAATAGCTGTAATTACAGCTGCACTGGTAAGTGGCTAACTAGGCTGCGATTATGCACCGGTTTTTAAATTGATGGTTTTTTTCTTCAGAAAAGGACTGAAGGTATCATAGATCCATGTACAAAATTTCTTCTGAGTGTGGAGATATAGAATAATCATCATATACGACACCTAATAGGTTTTACTGTTGGCGTCTAACCAACATTTAAGTCATGGTCGAAATACATGCAAACGCCCGTCCCAACCACAGCTTGCAAGAATACCCTCTTCGTAGAGTGACCAGCCGCATCCAGCAACAAACTCCGTATGTGGGTCGTGAATGTAGAGCAATCGGCCTGGGGGAGGTGCCGTTGACCATCTGAAAAGAGAAATATGAGCATAGTCAAAGAAAGAGCGACATGAGGCGTACACCCGACACGTCATATCATAACTCGCAGTAGAAAGCACGTCGGCCCGATGCGGACTCCATTGAACTTTTCTTACCGCATATTCATGCCCCAATAGATGAGCTTCACACTGCCCACCGGCTTGCCCTACTTCCCCAATCTTAATCATTCTAAAATCCCAAACCTTCGCCGCTTTATCTACACTGGCACTTGCAAGCACGAATGGCCTATACTTATTCCAATCTATGGAGAGAACTTCTGTTGTAGAAGCTGGTATTGTGAGAACCGCCGCTGTGAGAGGCGCAACAAAATTTGTATTCACACCACCAGGGGGAGGGACGTAGGTTTGAGACCGAAGGTCAAAGATTTTGACTGTACCATCTGCTGAACATGAGGCCAAGAGGTCAGGTTGGTGTGGAGAGAACAGAGCCTGATAAACGCAGGAATGGTGTGCTTGCATAGTGAGGACCGAGTGAGGACAATCTGGCATCCACTAGCAGGATCGAAGTCATTTGTTTGGGCTTGGCAGACTTGACTGGAAAAGACATACAAGCTTGATCATACCATCCCAAGACGACGAGGCAAATGTATCTTTCTTAATATTCGACCAATCGACAGAGAACACCTCCCTTGTATGTTCTTGCCAGACGCGAATGGGAAGATCCTGGAGGAAATCTTGTCGATACAGCTTTGAGTCGACTTCAGGGATAAGAGATGACCTTTAGCATCACATCCCACATTCGGATTGATCCATCTCCAGATGCAGTCACTAGCTGATTTTCATGTATTTCAGACCAGGCAACGTCGAACAAACCGTCCTGCGATTCATAGCTGCAACCTTCGAGGTTTAAAGTCCATTTATTGGAAAAATCAGGCGTACTATTTGTCCAGTGTTATATTTTGTGATCCGCTGGAACCTGGATGCGCGGAAGCTAGATGTACGGAAGCTAGGTGTAATCGACCATTGCCAACCAAACCAAAATTTGCCGAGGACGCAAGTGCCAAGCGCGTTGTATGAAAGGGTGACCATGCAAGAGAGTAATGTGCAAATCCCGGTGTATGCAGCAGGGCTCGAGGCAGAGACATGGTGGTAGCAGTGCTACGATCGACATCACGTCTTCAGTCTTCACTGTCACATGCGAATTAGAGTCCCCGATATTCCTCACACAATCCTGTCCGCTTCTTTCCCTCTTCCACAGATCTCCTCAGCCGAGGCCATTGACCGTATTGCAGCGTTTCTCGGGTTGGGAAACGTGGCTGTACTCACTGGTGCTGGCGTCAGTGTTGACTCTGGTATAAGGGCTTATAGAGGACGTGATGGCAGATACATGAATCCAAATTACAAGTGCCTCTGTCTGTTTTAACTCGGTCTGATACAGTACTCACAAAGTGTCATGTAGGCCTATTTTGTACCACGAGCTGATTGATAAAACAGACAAAGGCCATTCTTTTAGGCGAGCGTCCACTGCAAAGAGCTTTTGATGCCTTGACTAATCTAGTGTGAAGGCAGCGATATTGGTACTTCTCCTGTTTTTACCTTCACACAGGGAGCTAAGTGTATCATAGGTTGCGGTCGTATCTCGGATATCCTCCGGTCAGAGATGCTTTGCCCAACACGACCCATTACGCACTCGCAGCTCTTCAACATGCGGGTATAATCCCCCGGCTCATCACTCAGGTCAGTTATTTCTTCGTCGAGTTCGAATTCCGATATGATACATACGGTCTGAGACAGAATGTAGACGGTCTGCATCATAAGGCACTAGTAGCCAAGGCTCATGCCTATTGGCCCCCAGCTAGATTGGAATCATCAATTTTAGAACTCCACGGGACTCTGCATGTCGGTTGTACCGGCTCGGTGATGATAGAACGCGGATACTCACTCTGAATGCTAGAAAGTCCATTGTAATTGGGGTCATGCAATTGATCGCAATACGTTCCAGTCCTGGCTCTCAGAGGCCAATCCTAAGTGGCTGGAATATGCACAAAAGTTAGAATGTACAGGTACTCAACCTAAAAGGAATCCAGATGGAGACGTATGTTAATGAGATGCTATTCATTAACATCCATGTTTACATACCATTGCATGACAGGTTGCCATTGAACATCTCGGAATATCCTATTCCGATTTCCGAATACCGGAATGTCCTGATTGCCTAGTTGAGAATCGCCATAATACAGTTGTGAGTCGCTAGCGACAAGGCATCAACACTCGCTCTTGAGCTAAGTGTTGTAAAAAGCATAAACCTCAGGTGATATTCTTTGGGGAATCGTTGCCACAACCAATCAAAGATGAATCGTGAGGATGCTGCCTTCTTGGATTTCAGTCACAACTTCATTTCATCTGTGCAGGTACCGAAGCATCGATGCGTGTGACCGTCTACTTGTTGTAGTCGCCACGTATTCGGCTTTCAGGTCTGTATTTTACCTCTGGCACCTACTTTTTAACAGTCCACTCCGACTTTTTCTGCTTCATCGTCAATTCTGGAGATAAATACTGATGACCTCTGCTCACCAGATTACTGCACCATGCACTCGACAGCCAGAAACCCGTACTTCTTCTCAATGTCGGGCCGACACGAGCGGATACGATTCCCGGTGTTCAGAAAGTTGACTTTCCTTCTGGATTGGTATTAGACCCAGCCGCAAAACTTGTACTGTACGTTTTTTCATAAAATTAAAAAATGGTTCTCTCATCTCTTAATCCTGAATCCCCATCTATCTATAATTTTTCTTCGATCAATCGCGATCTTTATGGCCGACAAACTAGTGGAGAACAAGCTGACGGAAATCGAGTCATCCGTGAAATGTTATATAGCGGCACTTGTGTCAAGAAAGAAAAGGTTGAATAGGAGGGATTATACAAGCCGGGCAGTGTTCTCTGTCATTGACTACTGTTATTGGTTTCAATCAAAATTTCTAATCATTTGTATGCGATTCAATGCAGGTTCACTGGCACGAGTTACGGTGAATATTAAATGAGTCGATTGGCAACGTGACGAAAATTCACCGAGCTATGATTACAATACATTACATATTGTGTATAGCTATGGCCATGAGATTTGTGGATCAAGGAATAAATACATCTGGAATGCCATGTCCAATACAGCAGAGTAGTAATGACAGATCCTTGAAATTTACTGGTGGTTCAAAATTAATTCATCCACAAAATGTGAACAGTTTTCTGTTGTCGATGCTGTTGAAACCAAGAATGAAATGAGAATCTAGATACCCCATTAAAACATTATCAGAGAATTGCCCATTCCCAGTTGAAAAGTGGTGGATATGCAAGGACATCATTGGTAGGGATACAGTATAGAAGCTTATAATGATTTTGGAGAGAATTGATATCAGCAAAATTTTCAAGCTTGAAAGAGAAATCTAAACATGATCCAAGCATCTACTTTAAACACACACTTACATGGGGCTGTAGTGTGATTTGAGAGCTGGTATCTTATAATGAATTCAGATTTGGAAGTACAAATAACTGGTAACACATCAATCAATACTGATATATGACAATCCAAATACATACTTGAAGAAGTCTTCTTACCTTCATAATATGTTTCTACATGATACAGAGGATTGGCAGAGTTAGTATCCACACTTATAGTCATTGTTCTGTCTTCCACATAAGCAAGACCCTTTTTCATGGTTGGTCCCATGACTGATAGATAACTGAACCATGTATTAGATTACTTTTGGTCTTGAAACTCCAATAACTGGCAATACACATTAATCAATACTGATATATAACAATCCAAATACATTACAAAGGTGAAGACTTTTTCAAGTATGTATTTGGATTGTCATATATCAGCATTGATTAAGGTATGTTATCAGTTATTGGAATTTTGAGGTCAAAAGTGATCCAACACATGATTTGGTCACCTATCAGTCCAGGGACCAAGCAATGAAAAAGGTCTTGCTGATGTTGAAGACAGCACATTGATTATAAGTGTGGATGCCAACTCTGCCATGCCTGCCAGTGGAAAGTGTGATTTGTGGGTTGACTTTTGTTTGACAGTTTCTGTCATTTTGACTCACTTGCTGCCTGTTCAACAGAGTCCATATCTCAAACCAGAAGAAGTGGGACCAAGGTCTTTTCATTGCTAACATTGCCTTCATGCCTTATGGGTGCAGTGTGTGGCCTGCTTACTGGTCCATAAACCCCGAGAATTGAGCAGGTGAGGGAGAAATAGAAGGTGTAAACAACCAGCAGGGCAACCTTCACACACCCTGCACTCTCCCATCAGATGGCAGAGACCTTGATGCATCAAGTGACTTGATTTCGTACGATTGCCAGACCTACCCTGACGACAACCGTAGGTGCGCTTTCCTGGGCTCCAATACTAGCTCATATGGAGCTAGATTCAACGCTGTCGGTGGAGGTGTGGTTGCTCATGAGTGGAACGAAGATCATATCAGGGTGTGGCACATAACTCGAGAGAAGATACCCGAAGATATCAAGGCTCAGAAACCTAATCCAGCTTCGTGGGGTAAACCAGCTGCTCACAATAAGTCTACCATGAGAAGAAACTTGAAGGAAGAGTTGGTCTAGGAAAATGGGGAACATACGCTCGTATCCAGAGTAACCTGCTGAAGCAAGATTTGAGTATGAACTGGACTTTGTTAAAAATAGAGCCCACCATGAATGAGAAATATAACAGCTAGAAGGATGACAACACGAGCTGCCATACTTGCTTGCCAGGGTTCACAATGGACTCAAGACGAGGTAACCGAGGAGGTCACAGGTGGCGCAGTGACACGTGATACATTATCCCCTGTCCAGGGATTCTACTGACATTCTCGTCTGGAACGGCCGTTACGGCTGAAATGGCCTTTTCTTCT